>ERZ1034984.1151-NODE-1151-length-26565-cov-67.116975_pt1 | contig 26565 bp, 58 predicted proteins | sample MGYA00520589_ERZ1034984 | MGnify/ENA primary metagenome ERZ1034984 (study PRJEB33766, sample SAMN09781790) | gut metagenome | biome: gut microbiome | host: Homo sapiens | place: Madagascar | study: EMG produced TPA metagenomics assembly of the PRJNA485056 data... | reverse complement strand
GATGGTCTCTTGTTCCAGTCGAGTGATGTTCATAGTCGTTTTCCTCCGTTTGTTAATTGATGAAAAATATTTATGGGGTTCAGATGGTAACTTTATCGCCCAAACCCTGTTATCTGTTTTTCTTGCCTATTCTACTGGGACGATTTGAGCACAGAAGCGATGCTAGGCTCAATGCCGCAAGACCACGTTGGACGAATGAACCAGATAGGTCACTCCGTCAATCTTCACTTGCAGCTGGTCGCCTTCGTAATCGTCCCAACTGTTCAGCTTGCCCTCGACAATCGTTCCATCAGGCATTTTCAGCTGTGCCCACGAGTAGCTGTATGTCAGGTCTACCACCTGCTTGTTGCATCCAGTCATCAGCATAATGCCAACCAGAGCGGATACGCATACGGTCAAAATCTTTTTCATAGTCGTTCTCCTTTCGTTACATCCACACGCATTCTTTGAACTGCTGTGTTTCCATCTGAAACGTGATGTCAAGCGACCCTACGTTGCCCTCTTTGTTCTTCTCAAGCGCAAAGTGATAATGTTCTTCTGGTCTTTTTTGCGTTTTTACTTTCTGTGCCAGCAGGATGATAGCATCTGCGTCTTGTTCAATTTGCCCGCTCTCTCGCAGGTCTGCGGCAGTCGGTGGGATTCCCGCTCTTGCCGTCTCTCGATTAAGCTGCGCTAGGGCTACCACCAGCGTTCCTGTGGACTGTGCGAACTCATGCAGTGCCATGCTGATTTCTGTGACGGCACTGTATCGGTCTTTTGCTCCGGCTTGGTGGATAAGCTGCAAATAGTCGATGAACACCACTTTGGCTTGCATCCTGATGGACTGTGTTCTAATCCATCCAACGCTTTTACCAGCAGCAGAGCGGACAAACAGCGGATATTTCTTGATGTCTGCCAGTCGGTCAAGTTCGTTAATTCTGACGGTCTTGTTTTTTACCGTGTGCAGCGGTACTCCTAGCTGGTTTGCGATGATACGAGCATAGAGCGTATCCGGGTCGGTCTCTAGGCTGAAATACGCTACCTTGCGTCCGCTCTTGGCTATTTCACAGGCTAATTGCAGAGACAATGCGGTCTTACCGGCAGACGGTCTTCCGCCGATCACAACGAAGTTGCCCGGCACAAGGTGCAAGTTGTTGTCCAGTACTCTAAGCCCTGTGCTGATATACTCCGGCTTATCATCCAGCTTGCGGATGTAGTTATCTATGCCATCACACATCGGGATAAAATCGCTTCTCTCGCTGTGCAGATTGATTGCTTCACCTAGCTGCTCATAGATTCCTGTCAAGTCTGCGTATCTTGTTGAGCCGTCAACGATTTTGAACGCAAACCCTCTGGCTCTGGCTAGTGCTGCCTGTTCTTTGACGATTCTAGCCCATCCCTGCATCATGTCGTGGGTGACGTTGCGGATGAACTCTGCACCAAAGGCATCCAGACATTCGCCCATAGTCTTTTTGCACTTGTCATCGTACTGCCCCATGACTTCTACCGGGTTCCACTTGTCGTTGTGTTCCCAATAGCCACGAATAGCAGCGAAAGTATCATGCAGTTCAGGGCAAAAGTCGTCAATTTCAAGGTCTTGCAGCACATCGGCATACTCCGAGAACGTGAGGACTGCTCCTAGCAGGATGTATTGGGTCTGATTTTCAATATTCACCGCAGAAAGTCTCCCTCGTCAGGCAATTCAGCCAATGTCTGCTGATAGCCACCGTTCCAGTCCTTCACGTTACGCATCCAGTTCCGTGCAGCAGCTTTCCAGTCTTTCATGGGCGATTTGCCGACCTTCCATCCGTTTGCTGTGAAGTGGTCAACAAATCGCTCTGCTTCTGATTCCATGTAGCCATTATCGGCAAAGTATTCTTTGGCTTGCTCGATAGTCGGCGCAACGAATCGTTTTACCGGTTCTTTTTCTTTCTCACATTCTTTCTTTAATCCATATTCCTTTTCCTTATCCTTATCCATAGGAAGGGAGGCTTTTCGACTGGCTTTTTCATTTTCAGAAAGGGGGCTTTTTGATTTTTGAAAAGGGTGGTTTTTCGGTCTGCCACCATTTTTGCCGTATTCATGTAGTTTTCTGCTAGAATCCAGTGTTGGTTTTACCAAAATCCACATCGGTTTCATTGATTTTTTGAGCGGGAATTCAACGCCATTGATGCCATATTGGACGATTGCATAGACAAAATCCTTGCAATCTTTCTCACTTAATTCGCTTGCAGCGTCAAGATATGACGCAAAAAACTTAAAATCTTGTGCCATTTTTAGTCCTCTTTGTAGCGTTTGTTCCATGCTTCGATTGCATCTTTGCGTCCATCATGCACAATTTCAATCTCTCCGCTATCGTTCATTTTGAACTCGATTTGATAGCTTCTGTTAGGAATTGCAGCTTTGCATTCAGAGCATCGAATAGTAAATTCATACCCTCTCAGAAGATTGCATGAAGATACAGTATTAACGGAAAATACAGCTTTCCCGCCGCAGAACGGGCATCTCTTAAGTTCTGTCATTTTCTGAACCCCTCTCTCGTTCTTGTGATTCGCTTGTGGCCATCATGCAGCCTTTCGCCCTTGCAGTACACAGGTCGCTTGTTCTTCCGCTTGATGTAACCGCATTGCGTTTCGGACTGTCTGATAGCATTTGCAAGCTGTTCAAGCGATGCAGCACATTGGTTCATCGCTTCTGTGAGTACTTCAAATCCGTCCATATTCAGTCCTCCTCTGGTGCTTCTGGCGCATAAGTCCAGTGTGTTACGGTGTACCAATCGCTGTGTTCCAGTGGGTCGTTAAACTCGTCTCTCCACGCCTTTTTTCCAAATGCCGGCACATAGAAGCCGAGCCTCATGTACCGCTCATAGTCGTTTTCGTTTCGGTAAATGTGTTTTACCATCAAAATCAGCATCGGAGCATCTGACGGCGGCAACTCATCCAGCACGGAATGCCATACATACTTGTTCATTTTCATCACCTCATACCATCGGAAACGCCATCCAATGCGTCACAGTCACATCTTTCGGCAGTCTCTCGCCTATCTCATCCCAGAACTGACCGTCTGCGTAACAGCCGATGCAATACGTTGTTGGTGAAATACCTTGCAACATTTTTCCATTTATATCACGCCACGTTGTCTTGATTGCAAGTAACAAGTCGTATGTCCGCTCTCGTGGCGGTTCGCTTACTGGATGCCAGAGTGTGTTAGCCATTGTTATACCTCGTAGTAGTAAGAACGATTACATATCCAATCAAGAAAATAACAACATTGATAACCGCACAAGCGACAATCTTAATAATGGTGCTATCAATGTATTCGTCCAAAATTTCCCAAAGGATATATCGCTCAAACAGATAAATAGGCGATACAAACAATATACCCACCATCGTTGTCAAAACGATGCCTAAAGCGACCTCATATATTTGCATTGCCCTTTCTCCTTTCAATCTCCATCCCACACGCCGTCAGGACGCATCTTTGCGAATGCCAACAGACCATATAAGGCACGTTTGGCGTTGCCCTCTGTTGCGTGCCAGTAGTCGTTGTCGTCTACATCGTCACCCAGTGCAGAGATAGCCTTTTCAAGCATCGGAATGCTTTCTGCGCCTGTTTTGCCGTAGATGGAGCGGATGCCGCCCTCACCAAACACTTTTGGCCGATAATAGAAGTGACCGTAATTATAGGTGACGTTGAGCCACAGTTCTTTTGTCCCGCCCATAGCGCGCATACCACCAGCGATAAAATGCGCACTATCCGCTTTGAGTGGTTCGTGCGTTACAGGGTCGCACAGCGAAATATCATAGCTCATATTCATCCAGCTCCTTTCTGATTTGTTGGCATTCAATCCGCTTTAGCCTCGCCTTTGCCAGCTTGCGGTTATCAGCCTTGCGGATAGCCCAGTTGTTGCGGTGGTTCGCCCAGCAAGCGTATCTGTGGCTAAATTCGCTTTGGTCGTACCAACCCTTGCCAATAAGCCCTTTATAGGTCTGCTGACGTTTCATCTCTCTTCTCCCATTCCTTGCACACATCGTCCGGGTCTGTAAAATCAGCCCGGCACTCAGACAGACCGTTGTAACAGACCCACGAGAATCTGTCGTGCCATTTACAGTTTGAGCAGGACTTGTCCACAGTTTGGCATAAAAGTTTCCCTTTGCTGTCCAGTAGAATGCCATTGCCCAGCCTGATTACATTACTTCCGCTCATCTTTCTTCTCCAATTCCTTGCATCCACGTTCATCCCACACGAAGTCTGCAACATGTTCTGACTGGTCGTTCACGCATACGCCCTCTGGCTCTGCGTACCATTTGCAAGAGCCACAGGACGGCTCAGATTTGTTCTTGCAGGATTCTGCTGTGAATCGGATAGCCTTACCAGCAGAAAACTGCTTGATTCCAATGCAAGAGCAATGTTCTGTGGTGCAGTAAACATCCATTATCTCTCCCCTCTCTTTCTCCTTCTGTTGGCATTGAACCGCCCGATCACTCGCTTATACTCCGCATAGCACTCCGGGCACAGGTCGCCTGTGTCTCTGCGCCACGCCCAGTCCTTGAAGTATTCGTCAGGGTTCATTATCCTACCGTCCAGAACCGCCCCGCAGCGGTCACATACTCGCTTGTGGTAGATTCCTCTGTCAGTTTGCATTAGTTGCCCTCCACGTCCAGCCTGTTTACGCAATTTTCCTTCTGGCATTCATTGCAATTTCCGCAACACTCAAAAGAAAAATGCGTGATTTTTTGCGATTTATACTGACGGAGTAAATACTTATATTGATTGTAGCAGTAAGGGCAAACAAGCATTCCGTCGACATTTCCCCATCCGACTGCTTCTTCAAATTTTTCCCAGTGATTAAATCCTCCGTCCGTATCGCCAGTTTTCAAAAGCTTTACAAAATGCGTCATTCCGCATCTATCACATTTGCAAAGTTGCCCGTTTGTTCTCATTTCAATCACACTCCCCAACATCCTTAAACAGGATTTCTTTGTCGGCTTTCCAGTCTTTGATTTTGCACGGAATGTCCGTGCCGGGTACGGTTTTTTTCAGCCCATCCATCTGCCAGACGTTCCACGAGATGGTGTCTGCAATGCAGTCAAGATATGCAGGCATAAATCCAATTTTTAGCCATTTTCCGTCAAACCGATACCTGAAATTCTCAATCAGCGTCAGGAACAGGTTGCATCGTGCCAGTAAGAGATTGTCTCCTTGCCACTCATAGCCGTACGTTGATACGTAGGCGTCAACTGCCCAGCAAATCCACGAATCGTAGGTCTGAAACCATTCTGAAAGTGTATTCAGCTTCCTATCCAGCAGACCGATTCTGTCCGGCACGGCAATCATCTGCCCTGTGGTGGTATCGTATCGGCTTGTGAGGAACGGTGCTTCGCCGCAGGTGACTTCAAGGCAGGTCTTGTTGATGTATTCTATCCAGTCCTTGCCTACCAAGTCCTTCTCTGCAACGTCCGTCATCTTCTTGCAAACCCAAGTTGGCGTGAACACCTTTGCTTTCTTGCTGGTGCGCTTTTTCTGGTCTGCAAGCCGTTTCTGCACACGAGGATCGAGCTGAACCTTGTCCAACTGTTCCAGCGTGATTTCATCCGCAAAGCCTACGCCCAGTTCAGGCGGTGGGTCTGTCGCCCAGATGATGTTCTTCCCTGTCGTGTGGTCTTGCAAGAGAACAGGAAGAAACGTGCGTAGGCAGGGGTCGGAGAAGTCAATCAACGGGGTTGAGGACAAATCCATTGGGGTTGTTTCGTTCTTTGATTTCTTTCCCATTCCATTTCTCTCCAAAAGACGCTCATGCGCTTTTTCTGTTCGATTTGAGATAGCCGGAAACCCTCTGACTGTCTGCATTTTGTGATGCTAACAATGCGGCTTGCATAGTGTTTTGGGCAGCAGCGTTTTCTGGTAATTGGTGGTTCATCGCAGTAAGCGCAAGTGCCGGATGTTCTTCTGTATTCCTTGCTATTTCTTGCTCTTTTTTGAGCGTCCTTTGTACGGCACTCGATACAGGAGCGGTATCCTTTTGACATTGGACGTTTTAGGCAAGTAGTGCAAATCCCTTTCGCAGCCAGCCTTTTGCGCTTTTCGCGTTGCCGCTCATTGCATTTTTGCAGATACGCAGTTTTTGTTTCACCTGAAAAGCTTTCGTATGTTTGCGTGTGCCTTTCAAGGTCTTTTGCCAAACACTCCGCACATGATACTCTGCCCGGCATTGCATTGTTCTGACCACAATGAATGCAGATGTGATGTTCTTTATACATCTGCCGTAAAGCCTTGCTGCTCATTTTGCTATCACATACTCCGTCATATTATCGCCATGAAAAATTAAGATTCCGCTTGTTTAAAAAATTCTTCCCATTTGCCACACGGAAGATAATGCCATTCTCCATAATCATCATCGTAGAAATCTGTGTTTATCGCCAAAGCACCATCTGATTCAACCTCCCCGAAATAATTTTCTCCTTCTTCAAATGAATCGTTATACTTGATACACAAAAATTTGTCCACAATATCCTCCTTCTTTTCTGCACATTTACGCCTTCACGTTTTTTTCGCTTACTACCCATAGCTAGTTCTCATCGTTTGTCACCTCTCTGTACTCCACGTCAATCCCCTTCGGCAATGCCGTCTGGTACTTCTGCGCCAACTGTTCTGCGCTCTGGGCATCGCCCAACGGCTGTTCAGGCGGTGCAACGGTAACTTCCACGTTGTCACGCATACCAAAGTAGTTCTTGGCTCGGAAAATCCACTCTGCCGGGTTCTCCTGACCATACATACCGTTGTACGCCCACATGGACTGCATTTGCAGAATCAGCTTCAGGATGTACTTCTGTTGCAAGCTGTCGTCGCGGCGTTTGCCTGTCATAATCTGTCTCAGGCTAGGCCATTCGATTCCCAGAACCAGTGCAATCCATTCCACAACAGGGGAGATTCTGGCTTCGATGCAAGCGTCAAAGAAGAAGTCAAGGCGTTGCTGCACTTCAATCGGGTTGTTCATGTCCACGCTCGGAAGGTCGCCAAAGTACTTGGCTGCAATCATGCCGATTACCTTCTTGTCCTCTTCATCTCCGATTCTCGACTGCAAATCGCCTGTGTTCATCATCTTTGACTTCTCGATAGCCAACGCCTGTTGCTCCTTTACCTTCTTGCTGACCTGTGATCGGATGCTCTTGTTCTTGTTCAGGTTCTGTATTCGCTTCTTCTCACGCGCTTTCTCACGCTTTGCAGCGGCTTCTTCTTTCGCCTTTTGCGCTCGCTTCTCACGCTTCTTCTTTTCAGCTTCTGTCAGCGGCGGTCTGCCGCGACCACGCTTCGGGGGTGTTGCCATGTATCAGACCTCCTTGACAGGTTTCCAAACAGGGTATGCGCATGGATGCTTTGCAACGACATTCCACAACCACTTATATGGATAACCTACGCAATCGGACTTTGTAATTTGCCCAGCAATCGCCATCACATAGCCGTTTTCATCTGCATCTTCTTTCTTGGGTGGCTTCTCAAACGTGCTTCTCCACAAGCCCTCAAAGTCAATTTCGCTATAAGAAATTGTTTCAAAATAGTGCGTAGCCATCCAAAGTTCTTGTTCAATATCGCTACGGATGCTCTTATCATCCTCGTCCGCTTCGGTTTCAAGAACAAGGTAAATTCGCTTCTTCACGTTCTCACCTCTTCATCTTCGTTTCGATGTTGTCTAGCGCCCGTGCAATCCGCCAAACTGAACAGCAACTGCCAAGTTCGTTCCACCATGCACACTTTTCTTTCTCACAGACGCATCGACCAAGCGGATTGCTGGTCATCTTCATCGGGCAGTAAAGTTCGTTGTCCATCAGTACTCCTTTTCGATATGAACCCTTGCAATGCCGACCATTGCATCATCAGGGCAGTTCATAATCTCACCATTACGGAGCGACACGCAATTATATATTGTTCTCGCATAAAAAAGAGAACCGTCCGTAATCCCGCTTGTCTTCATCTGGAGTTCGCCTTTGTAGTAAAACGGTTCTCCCGTTTTGAGCGAATCAAAACGAACTCTCTTCTTGCTATGCTCTCCACGGATTTCCATACTTACCTCCCAAGAAATACAAACGCCCACTTCATCCATTCGGGGATGTCTGCGGAAAACAAGCCCTTATACATAAAGATGGAAAGTACAATAGATGAAACTGCAACGATTGCAATAAAAGCAATCACAATGCCTTGAAAAATCGCAAACCTTCTGCGACTTCTTTCCATTCTCTTTTCAATGTCATATACGTTCATGTTTTTACCTCCACCCAATCACAACTGCCGTACAAACGGCCAGACACGCATTGATGAACAGCCAGACAAGCATCGCCTGATGTTTCTCAAACAGGTTGTCTGCCGTGTCTTTGATTGTTCGTTCGGACTGAACCACTACCGCCAGAAGGACTAAGCAGACCAGCCAGCGGGTTACGAACTCAAACATTAACTCCACCTTTCTCTCAACTCTTTTTCGACCTGTTCCGACTTTGCTGTGATGTAATCCGCAAACTCGTCAGGGGTCATGTCTTCGTTCTTGAACTGCCTGATCATCTCCCAGTACCTGTCACCGTCCCATCGGCTGGTATCGGTTCAGGCAGCGCAAGTTATTGCAAAATCGCTCGTTTCCGATGATGCGCAGCGGCCTCCCGCAGTAGGGGCAGAAGTTCGGGAACTGCTGTGGCGTGGCAGATTCCATGTCTGCCTTTGACGCACCGGTTTGCATCAGCTTAGTCACGCAGTAAACGGAACCCGGCTGCGCTGCCGCAATGCAGCTCTGACGTGCTGGGCATTTTGAGCAATCGTACATCGTTAGTCCTCCATCTTCTTGCCACACACCGGGCAGTCTCCGTACTTATTCATCCAACTGCTCCTTTGCTTCAAGACGAGAGAGCCACCAATCAAGCTTTATCTCAGCGGTTTTATTGATTTCCTCTGAAACCCTTGCCTTAATGCACGGTTTTGAATCAGACAAATAGACCGTAAACGCAACTTTAATGTCTGCTAGTGCCTCTAGCAGATTTTCTTCGCATTCCTCAACACTTTTCGGTGTCGGATTCGTGCCATCCAGCGAGCGGCGTAGCTCCAACACAACCAGTGCTAACTTAGATGCTTCTTCTGCCAACTGCGCCAAGATTTCCGTTTTGGGCAGGATGTCTGAAACTTTCTTGCTCACTTCTGTTCTCCTTTCAGCCAGTCGTTCAGCTTTGCCATGCAAGAGGGGCAAAGAATGAAAGACCTATCTGGCGAGCATTCATAGCCATGTTTTTTGATTTTCACTTTTCGGATTCCGTTTGCTTCGCCATGCCACGAAAAGCACTCGCCGCATCGGTCGCAAATTTCAACCTCAATATCATCGAACCTCATTCTCTTTCTCCAATCTCTTTAGAAATCCATCCACGTCATACCGCCAATGGACACGCAGCCTTTTTGCTTTGACCTCTATCCCCTCTTGCTCTGCCCACTGCCAAGGGATGCTCTTGCGACTCTCGTTGTAACGAAACGCCAGAACCTTGCTGGCAGGGATTGCAAAGGTGCGGTTGACTGCTCTGTAATTGACTATCACATGGGCGGTCTGACCGCTATATCCCATTGCTTCTACCATGTCTGTAATGTGCTTTTCCTTTCGGTACCTGCATTTTGCCTTGTCGTACTTGCCAAACACTTTTTCCAGAGGGATAGAGGGCGTTTCAATGGTTTTCAGCTCAAACAGGTGGTTCATCGGGTATCGGTACACAAGGAAGTCGCAGATGTTGTCGATGGAAAATGACAAGTTCTCGTTGCCGCCGTAGTATGTGGCGGCACTGTCTTTCAGGCGGTAGTACCACGCATCGGACGGGACAGACGCCTTGAAGTCTACTTCAAACTGCTTGCCGGTGTTCATGCGTTGTCCTCGACCTTTTTAGCTTCTCTGATACGAAGTTTAGCAAGTTCGCTATTTGCATATCGCAGTTGCCAGCTACCAAACCAGCCTTTGTGAACGAGTTTTCCGGCGCAGTAAACGAACTCCTGCTTCATCAGATCATCGAGTGAAATAATGTAACAGCCCGGCTTATGCTTTCTTTTGCTCATCCTCGTTCACCTCTAAATTCATTTCCGAGAAACCGCTTCTTGCCACGCTCCCGGTGCTTGTCCTCGTAGTCACGGTGGTACACGCTCTGGCTGTTGTTCAGCTCGTACACGAACGCCTTGCGCTCCTCAAAGTCTTTCTTTTCTGCCTTGTACTTCTCGCAAGTGTCGTGACAGGCTGTGTGGCGTAATGCGCAGTTGTGACAACAGGTAATCATCTTTCCAAACGCCCGTTCAGCCAGATAGCACAGCTCTTATATAAGGTAGGCGATCAGGACTTTGCCGAAGCGAAAGCCTTGCTCATATCAGCAATAATGTCATATCGGTCTTGATACTTACTGTATTTGGTTTTCTTTTCACCAATTCCAATCTGTGTTTGATTGATGGATGCAGGGACTATGTAAATGTTTTCCCCTGCTTCGCTCTTTGCAATCAAAAAGTAAATGTCACAAGTCGGAAAGCGCTTTTCAAGATTGAACGAGTAGTAAAAAGCCGTTCCACTTGTTTTGTTCAACCTTGCCGTTTTCACATCTACTTTAACGCTGCCATTAACATAGAGGTCATAGGCATATCTCGTGGACATTCGTTGAACTTCAAATCCATGCAATTCAAGAAGTTCTATCGCCAGTTCTTCTCCGCTTCTTCCAAATTGAGTTTCGCTTTCTTTCATTTGGACATCAAGAATTTTTGCTATCTCGTAATATCCTCCCGGAAAACGACGCAAAGCATTTGTTATTCCAGTATTGCCAAAATATCTGTTTAGCTCGTTTCTTGATGGCATTCTTGAAAGTCCTGTATCTTCCATACAGATTTTTACAGATTCAAGGATTTCCTCTTGTGTCCAATGTTTTCCGTGAGAATATCCCATTTGTTGGCACCTCAAAACGGCAACGAACCATCGTCCTCGTCAATCACAGAGAAGTCATCTGCTTTGCCCTGCGAGTAGTTCTGCGGTGCATCCTGCGCCCGATCGGTGGGCTTGCTGTCCGATTTACCACCGCAGAAGTCGACCTTGTTCGCCATGATTTCAGTTGCGGTGCGGTTGTTTCCCTGCTTGTCGGTATACTTCCGGGTCTGAATGCTACCAGTTACCAGAATCAGACTGCCCTTCTGGAACCACTTAGAGACAAACAGTGCCGTGTTGCCAAATGCGGTGCAGTTGAAGAAATCGGTTTCCTTCTGACCGCCGCTCTGGCGGTCGCAAGCAATGCTGAACGTGCACACATCCTTACCTGACTTCGTGACCTTAGCTTCGGGCGTGTGAACCAGACGACCCTGAATTGCAATACTATTGAGCATTTATCAGCCCTCCTTCGGCTGTTTCTGAGCGCAGTCCCAACACAGGACACGTCCAAAGCGTTTCTTTGTGCTTCTTGCTGTTTCCAGCGGTGATACGGTGCGGTTGTTGTACTGAATAGGCTGCAACTGCTTTCCGCAGCAAGCGCATGGGGGAATGGTTTCCGATTCCGCTTGCTTCTGCACAGGCTTGCTTGCTCTGCTCGTGGTCTGCTTCTGGTACTCGTCCGTGTCAGCGTCCTTCGTATCGTCAATGCAGAACAGACCGTTCAGAGCATACTTTCTGGCGTAGCTGCTCGCCGTGCCTGTAATCTGCGAATCGTCCATACCCTTCTTAAACTCAGGTTCACGGGCGTATGCAGTCACCGTGTAGGTGGCACCATCCTGCGATTCAACCGTTGCAGTGGCTTCGATATAATGCCAGCTATCAACGATAACAGGTTTGTCAGAAAGCCGCAGCACAAGGCTGTGTTCCTTCAAGATAGGCTTGACCGCTTCAAGAATGTCCTCGCAGGAGCGGTACTTGTAACCGCCAAACTTGTTCATCTGCCCCTTCGGGGCTTTCAGCTCTGACTGAACAGCCATCAAAGCTTCATGGATTTTGCTGTTGTCCATCAGTTGGTCTCCTTCCTCGCTTCTTTTCTCGCTTTACGGCAAGTCGGGCAACGCTTGGGCAGTGCCATGTTATGCGATTCAAAGAAAATGCGATCTGCACGAGTGATTTCAAAAGTTTTGCCGCAGTCACGACAGGTCTTCTGAACGCTTGTGTTAGAATCGCACGATGCCCTAAATGCGGTTTTTGTAATAGCGTGCTGTTCTGAAACAGAATCCATGACACTTCTTACGAATCTATGCTTCGTCGCATAACCGTTCTTGCGCAACGTATCTTCTAGCATTACTTCCTTGCATTTCGCGCAAAGCGTTTCCGTGCTGTTCGGGAACACCGAAAACGGTTTATTGCACTTTTCGCAGTGCCTGATTTCCTTCTTGAATTTGCTCATTTTCATTCCTTTCTTGGCTTCATTAGGCTTCATTGTTCTTACTTTGGCTTAACTTGGCTTTACAAAAATCAGCCAGCCAGCAGTTCTTCCAGCCGTGCGTGCATTTCTTTCAGTTCCGCTTCCCTGTCCTCGATTTCAGACTGCAAGTCCTCAATCCCAGCCTGCCGGTCTGCTTCTTTGGCTTCTGCTTCCTGCTCACGGGTCAGGAAGTACACGCCATCCTCTGGCTCGGTCACGCCACCGAATCTGTCAAGGTTAATCATCTTTGGGTCGCCCTCTCTTTCGCTGCTCTTTGATTTGCAGTGCGCTGTACCACTGGTCTTTGTCAATTTCAATGGTTGACCACCGGTGGTTGCAGGCAAGGCATTTCTTCCGGCGAACAATGCTGTCATAGTCAGACCGGCTGTCCACCGTTGTAGTGTTGTCACTACCGCACATCGGACATTTCACTGGGCATCCCTCCACGCTTTGGTGTGGTGGGCTACCCGCTTGATTTTGCGGCATTCTTGCTCGCTGCGTTCGCCCATTTCCTCGCTGACTGCCAACGCACACAGCAAGATAGCCGTTGTGAGAAACCCACAAGACACGATTACCCAGCCAAGCATCTGCGCTGTGCTTTCGCAACCATTGATGGTATCGCCGCAGCCAACCGCGACGATGGCAGTCACGATGCCAAGCATGGTAAGCACAGTTCCCTTTACAGTTCTCATTTTTTCCCTTCTTTCAGAATAATATCGAATAAAAATGGTTTGTTTGCATCGATCACAATTATCGCATTTAGCGTTTCGGCTATTTTCGCAAGCGTATCAGCTTTAACGCCAGTCTTGTACGGTTCTTTGTTTGGGCTTGTGATATTGTAAATCGTCGGGGCTGACACACCGCTTCTACGAATAAGTTCTGACGCTTTCATGTCGCGTTCTTCAAGAGCAGCTTCCAGCGTCATGCCTTTTCCTCCGCGTTCTTAGGCTCTTTGTGCCCAAAAATCCAGCTGGTCGCCATCAGAGCGCCAATGCCGATAACATACCAAGTGGCTTTAACGCCGATCAGGAGTTCGATATGATGTACCAGCCAGAAGTTCAGCAGGAACGCTGCGAGAACCATCGCTAAGACAACGCCCCAGATCAGGACGATTTCTACCAGTGCTTTCATCTTTGTCCTTTCTATTGTGTATGTGTTCCAGCCGGTCTTTCTCCCGGCTGTGCCAGCGGATTTCCCGCTTACCGTAGTACTTTCCGTTCATAGGTCAGCTCTCCTGTCGCAAGCATCTGCGACACCTCGCCGTAGTGCTTTCCAAGCTTGTCTGCAAGGGCTTGCACTTCTCCGATGGACGGAAATGTATTTTCCCGCTTCTTTTTTTTGAATGTGATTCCAGCTTTGCGCTTTCTGTCACGCTCTTTGTCAACTTTGCGCTTGCATTCTGAGCAATACTTTCTTGTTGGTCTTACAACGCCAAGATACAGCCCGCAGCGCTCACAGTACTTTTCTTCCACGCTGCATCTCCTCTTTCAGCCTTGCTTCCCGGTTGTGCCGTTCAATGGCTTGGTTGATGGATTTCTCGAACCACAGTACCCTGTTGGCTTCGTTCCGGGACACGCCAGCCGCCATCGCCAGCTTTAACCGCCGCTTGCGGCTAGGCGCTTTGTAAAAACACGTCACCAGCACTCACCAGCCTTTTTGATGATGAACGCAGGCACGTCACTGCCGGTAGCACGGCACAAGCAGACGCACTTGGCAATCCACAGGTTCCACTTGGATTGGCCGATAGAACAAGTACAGACTTCCTTTCTATCATCATTAAATGCGAGTAACAGACTGATTGAGCGAAGGATATTGCATCTATTTTCGAACCATCTGATGCTGTACCCATCCAAGCACAACTGCGTCATAATTTGCATCGCCAGATGCTTTGCTTCAGCAAGTTCCTCTGCCGTCCATTTGAGCTTTTCCGCTTCGTAGGCCTCGACTGCTTCGTCAATGGCGCGGTGCGCTTCGTCCGGGTATTCAAGGTCAACTTTCAAATCCAAATGCTGCTTCATCCGCTCACCCCCTGATGCTGGCTTCCATTCCAGCTGCCATTTTCATCGGCTTGTGCTTTCTGGTCTACATCGAACACCTTGTCCATAGCGTCCATGACAGGCTTCAGACGTTCCAGCGTGTTGTACTTCTGCTTGAAACTCTGTGCATCCCGGAAGGCATCTGCCATCATCTGACTGTGTAAGTCCGGGTGTTCCAGAACCTCTTTCATCGGCATATAAGACCGAACAGGCGGTTCATCCGGCGCAACCACCGTGACGTTGACGTAGGCTCTGACAGGCTCCTGTGTATCCTCGCTAGTGATTCGGATTGCGCCAATCATGTTCCGTGCCTGACCCTGACGGTACTTCTCTGCGGCAACTTCGTCTCTCCACTCAAAGTCGTTGTGCAAAACCGATTCCTTTGGTCTGGCATAATCGACAACCAGCTCCGGCGTGAGCTTGCCGCTGTTCTGCCTGATTTCTTCAAACGCACCAGCGGCTTCATCGGCAGTTGCCTTGTAACAGCATTTGTCGTTATTCCACTGATAACCAGTTTTAATATTCATTTTTTGCTCCTTTCTGAATTTTTGGCTCCATGCCAGCCGTAACGAACCGGGCGCTACCTTACCTTATCGCACACCAACGCACCGTGCCAGCCTAACCATTGCTCGCCCCGCCACATCAAACCATATCCTAACTGAACTTACCCTAACAGCCCATCCATGCCATTACTTGCCGTCCGTAACCAACCTCTCCAGCCAAAGCAAAACGCACCTGACCTATCCTGTCGAGACCACAACGTACCTTGCCCCGCCAGCCACTCCACACGGCACCCTGCCTTGCCAATCCGTGCCACATCCCGCCTTAACAGCCTAACCTCGCAGGAACCTAACATAGACCGCCTAGCCTAATCAGCCTTACTGAACCTATCACTAGCATTCCTAAACAAGCCGAACCCCGACTGCCTTTCCAAACCTCAACGCACAACGCCTTAACTCGCCAAAACGTTCCTAGCCTCGCCTCTCCGCAACAGCCAAAAGAGCTTTATTCGCTCAATTCAACATGGAATGCGCCCCAGCTACCGCCCTTTTCGATGCGCCACTCGCCAAGACCGCACTGATCGCCGCCAGCGTTCAGCATATTCACGATGTCGGACAGGCTGAAGTTGCCGTTCTCGTTAAAGGAGATGGTAACATCCATGTACCAGTTGGCGAACTCAGGGCGATAACGCAGGTCGGCGGTTCCCATGCCGATACGAACAGAATCCTCACGGCCTACGAACTTCGGCTTACCTTCCGGCTTGAAGGATTTGATTTCGATGAACTCAGAACCGTTGTCACCGAAAATCATAAATGCGCCACGAGCGGAAACCTTGTCCTTCGTCCAGCCCAGACGGAATGCAGCGGAAACGGCAGCAGCCTTAACAGCACAAGCAGGGAAACCGAACTGTTCAGATGCTGCGTACTTGTCCAGTAGTTCTTCCGTCCAGTCGGCGTAGGCAACGTCCGGCTTGCCGTTCATCCAGTAGAGGGCTTCGGCGATTTCACCGTAGACGTTCTTAGCCTGCTTCTTGTCCTTCTTGAGCTTCGTGCCCTGCTGAGATGCAAGCAGCTCCTTTTTTGCTTTCTCGCTCCATGCGTGGACAATCAGCGGAGAATCGCCGATAATGCGGATTTTGGCGGTTTTCTTGACAATCGGCTTGATGCAGACAACGGTAGCTTCTTTCTTAGTCATTTTAGTTCTCTCTTTCTTTTTTGAGTTTGTTTACTCAAATGCGTTTGCAGTCACATTTGAGGTTCGTTTTCGGTTTTCTGTTCGATTTCAAGAATCTTGCAGATGCTCTGGATAATCTTCTCCGGCTTTCGTTCGCCACGAAGAATCTTGTAGAGGTACGAATCGTCAAGGAACAATCCAGTATCGCTTTGAACCGCCTGAATCAGATCCGTTTGCTTCATACCTCGCTGCAACAGTTTTATCTTCACTTCCAGCTCAAAGCCAGAACGGAAGTTTTCTTTCAAAATTCCACCTCCATTTGCCAAAATCTATTGACAAGTACGGAAAACTGTACTAATATAAGGGTGTAGAGAGTTTATATCGTACAGTATTCTGTACTGCCCATGTCTGTATTATAGTACAGACTTCTGTACAAGTCAACTCTTTTGTACAAAATTCTGTGCATTTGTATACTTGCACAAATATGGGAGCATTCTTATGTCGGACTTGTACAGCAACATTCATGCACTCTGCGAAAAAGAGGGTATTAAAGACGGAACCCTTTGCAGCAACATTGGGATTCGCCGCAGTTTTCTTTCTGAATTGAAAGCTGGAAGAACTAAAAGCCTGTCCGCAGAGATTCTTTCTAAGATTGCAGCTTATTTCAACGTATCAGTTGACTACCTTCTTACTGGCAGCCAAAAAGAAAACCCGCCCCAGCAGCCGCAAAGCGAAGTTGATGCAGCAGTGGAACGGATTAGAAGAAAACTTGAATCTATGCCGAAGGAACAGCGTGAAGCTCTGATGAACCTGATCGAGAAGATGTGACGTTCATGCCCGGTAAAATAAAAGAATCCCTTGTGCCGGGCTGGTATAGCTCTGCGCAAGGGATTTTCTATTATTCCAAGTCTAGGGCTTGCTCCGCTGCCGGAATCTTTTCAGGGTGTTCCAGCAGCCATGCAATAAATCGGTCAATCTTGGCTCTTTCCTGTTCACTCATTGTGGCATATCCTCCCGATCGGTAAGTACGGACGTTCATTTGATATGATTATACACCTTTTAGTTGTCAAGTCAATGTGTTTTTAACAACTTCGTAAAAATTGAACGTTTTCTTTGCATCCATTACTTCACATCAGGGAAGCCAAAAATTGCAATGACAATGATTAAGAGCCACATTAAGTTTAAGTTACCCTTTGCTTTGTAACATTCCGTTGAGCATGGAACGAAAGGGGTTTTCAGGCAGATTGTCCAGAACGTCTGCTTTGACGAGAGCGTTTGTGCTGATGCTGTGCGAAACATTGTTTAGCTGCACAATGGCATCGTCCAAGTCTTTGACCGTTGCTCCACGCCGTTCCATTGACTGGAGGAAAGTTTTCACTTCTTCAAGAACGACAGGGTTTTCGGCTTTATAGAATCCATTTGTAAAGTCCATCTTCTTCTCCTTTCACAGTTCCACAAGCTGCCCGTCAATGCGTTCAATGTTGTCTGCCGGGTCTCGCCCATCGTCTAAGGCGGCTACGGCGCGTTCCAGAACACTTTTGGCTTCTTCGTAAGCAAACTTATCAGCATCGTTGTTTGCAAGGTTGTAGACCAGCTTCAAGGCGGTCTGGCGGGCGTATGGAATAAGCATGGTGTCAATCTGGTTCATACACTAGCCCTCCCATGGTTTCGGCGTTGTGGTCTTGGTCGGTTCAGACGCGGGCATTCCGTCAATCATAATCATGTTGTTACCTCCTGTTTGATTGTTTTTTTCGATGGTACAGTTATAACACAAGCTGCTGTTGGTTCTCCATAGCAGCTTTTTCCATTTTTTGGCTTGTCGAATCCAGCAGTTTTGTAAATTTTTGTCGATGGGGTGAGGATTATGGATGAATATTTGTTAAGAACAGCCAAAGCATTAGAGATGGCACGAACGCGCTCCGGCCTGAGCCAGCAGAAATTGGCGGCACGAATGGGCGTGAATCGTGGCACGATTGCCAACTGGGAGCAAGGTCTTGCGGCTATCTCCCTGCCGATGGCTATGCGCTGGTTCACCTGCTGCGGTGTATCGGCTGTCCGGTATATGGACGCTTGCATTCATCCAGGCTTGCTGGAGCACCTAGAAGATGATTTGACCGGCATCGAAAAGCGTCAGATATTGATGGAGGGCATCAAGGAATGCTCTTCCTATGAGGTGGACGCCTTGCTATACATCCGATACGGCGATCACGGCTCAGACCACATCGGCGTGCTGACTGAGGTTCTGGCAAACCTTCACACGCCGCTCAAGGACAGGGTCACTGTCTGCCGGATGGTGTCCGGTAGCTATGAGATAGCACAGGCTACCGGAACAGACCCAGACCCGAACGGCACGCAGCCGAAGATGGAAGCCCTCTATCAGGCACAGGACGCTGGAACGGAAGCTGCCATGCGGTCTGACGATTCTTATACTGTGAATCCGAATAATAAAAACGGCTGATTGTCGAATTATCGTAGTTTTTGCACATAGATAGGGGGACGCGCTCCACTTTTTGTACACAATAGAAGCAGATTAGGTATACCTTTACTTTGTCATTCCGTCCCCCATAGGCTGGAAATCGGCAGCGTTTGCGCAGAATAAACAACGAATTATCGTTAATCTGTTGCTTACGATTGAACGGCTCGTCAATTCGTCCCCCATCGTGCAGATTTGGTATACCTATAATCCATTTTATGTACACAATAGTACGGTTAGATGCTAGTTGAGTGTTCCTGGCGACCTGTCAGTCATCCATTATTTAGCAAAAGAAGTTGATGTTTTCCACAATCTATTCGAGAAAGAGAAAAAAATGTTGAAAAGGAATCGTCGTCACTATTTGATGATGATTATTTATCTCTTGTTTATCTCTTGTTTATATATATAGTAAGAACGTGTACAAAAAGTGGAGCATTGTGTACATAATGTGGAGGAACGTGTACAAGAAGTGGAGAGTATCGTGTACAAAAAGTGGAGTATCGTGTACAGAATGTGGAAGTCGATTGTTGAAAAAATAATTGTGTACAGGATCATTGACGTGTACACGATACAGTGGTATAATAGGGTAGAAGAAATGAGGTGATGCAATGCCAGAATTGACAGGAAACAACCTTGTCGAAAAGAGCAAGGCATTGGTTTGGGCGAAGTTTACGGACTACACAGCAGGCGAGCTTCGGCTGCTTGAGGTCTATCTGAGCCGTATCAATCCGAGAGACCCGGAAAGCTCCAACGTGTCGTTTACACTGGCTGAATATTGCAAGCTACTGGATTTGAAGCTCAATTCAAAGAACTTGAAGTCGCAGGTTAAGCACTTTTTGGGCAACGTGGTTTCAGTACCACTGAATGCAGATGGAACAGAATATGTGATGTATCCGCTGTTCACAAAGGCAGAGGTCAAGTTCAATCGAGAATCCTTGTCCTATGACGTTTCAATCAACTGTAATCCTGACTTGCGGCCTGTGTTTTTCGACATTGCAAGAAGCGGTTACGTCAAATACCGTCTGCGCTATACGATTGGGATGAAGCAGCAAGCGTCTATTTTGATGTACAGCATGATTCGAGATTGGATGAATCGCTCTCTAGCATCGAACAAGATTGGTTTGAAGCAGCTGCGTGACCACTTGGGGGCAAACGATGCAAGTTATGACGACTTCCGGGCTTTACGCCGCAGAGTTCTTGAACCAGCAGTGGAAGAGATTAGCAATGTTTCAGACATTGTCGTTGACTTTGAAAAGATTTGCACAGGGCGAAAGGTCGTGGCGGTCGAATTTCGATTCGGGTACAAATCCAAGCAGCCCGTCATAGATGCAGATTCTAGCGAGGTTGATTGTGAGACGGCTAATCCCAAGCCGGAAATCAAAAAAGCCGCCAGAAAGCCCCGCACAAGTGGATATGAAGGGTACGACTGGTCTGTGTGCGATGCTCTATCTGTCCAAGAGTGCATCGAGGTTGCAAAGGTTGTTGAGGTAAAGATGATGGAAGAACACCCATCTATCAAGCTGCCGAAGCGGAGAGATGCGGTCTATGACATCGTAAAGGCTGCGTGCGCGGATATTCTTTCAATCAACCGCGACCCTTGGCCTGACCATCCGAAGCGGTATCTGATTGGCAGCTTGAAGAAAGATGGTGCGATTGAAGAGTATCTTCCGGCTTTCTATGAGATTGACGCATTGCAAAAGTAGCCAGATACAGCACATTAAGCAGAAAGGAGAAAGTATGAGACTGATTGACGCAGACAAGCTAAGGGATTATCTGCAAAACCATTACAACGAAGTTGAAGCGCTTCACCGTCCGAATGACAGTGAATATCTTTGTGGTGTCGGGACTTGCCTTGATTCTATTGATGCAGATAGCTTTGATATTCCTGACACATATCCGGCGTGGATAAGTGTGAAAGACGAGCTTCCAGCTATTGGCGAGCCTGTTCTTGTTTTTGACGATGCGTCAGATATGATGTTTGGATTCATGTCATCCGATGGGTATTGGTTGGAAACGGGGAGCGAACTCCCTTGCAACGTGACACATTGGATGCCTTTACCAGAACCACCGAAAGAATAAAGAAAGAGTGATAAAATGGCAAAAATCATAGCAATAGCCAACCAAAAGGGTGGCACAGGCAAGACCACAACAAGCACCTGTCTGGCTGGTGCGTTGCAGTTGCTTGGCAAGAAGGTCTTGCTGGTAGACTGCGATGCCCAGTGCAACGCAACGGACACCTACGGCGCACAGACAGAGGACATGTGTACCCTGTTCGATGTGATGACCCGGCAAGGCACGGTAGAGGAAGGCATCCAGCATTGTGAAGCTGGTGACATCCTGCCGTCTGACAATGCGTTGAAGGACATTGACGAACAGCTTGTCCGGGACATGGGAAAGAACTTCCGGCTGAGAGAAGCCCTTGAAAGCGTTTTTGAGCAGTACGATTACATTGTGCTGGACACTCCCCCGCAGCTTGGTCTTGCGCTTGTGAACGCGCTGATCGCCGCCAACAGCATCATCGTGCCTATCACGGCAGACCGTTACGCACTGGCTGGTCTGAGCCAGCTTTCGCAGACCATCGGTGATGTTCGCAGGTACTTCAACCCGACTTTGAAGATTGAAGGTTTGCTTCTAAACCAGTACAAGAGCCGGGAGAACCTGTCCAAAGAGGTCGTAGAGCAGCTTCCTGTGATTGCACAGAGCATGGGTACAAACCTGCTGGATGTGAAGATTAGACCGTCTATGGGCGTTCGCAAGGCGCAGGCAGAGCGGCACAGCCTGTTTAGCGGTGACACGGCAAAGAGTACCAGCGCAGAGGATTTCAAGGAGTTGGCACAGAAAATTGTAGAGGGGGAAGAAAAATGAGCGATTTGTACCCACATCTTTTGAATGCAACTTGTGTTGATGACACGGAGCAAGTCTACGTTATCAATTTTGGTTTTTCATTTAATGATCTTTCCGATAAAGAGAAAGAAATGGCGTTTCATTCTCAGTGGTATCTAGCTGAAAAGTATTGCAAAAAGTGGCAGAAAGAGCTTGCAAATAATCAATGGGCGAAATCAGAAGATAAAATGCCAGATGAACTAAACCCATACGTTATCGGGTTTAGCAAAGACGAATATGATGTAGAAATTGTAGGCTATGAAGAAGATTTTAAGGAATGGCGGGACAAAAGCGGAAAGTCGCATAATATAACTCACTGGATGCCGTTGCCGACCGTTCCTGACCTTGATGAAGATTGGGAGGAAGAGGAATGAAATCAACCAGCAAAAAATCCACAGGCTTGCTTGGCGGGTTCGATTTCCAGCCTGCCACTGCTGTTTCTTATGCCCCTGCGGTAGTCACAATGTCAGAGAATGAACAGCCTAAACAGAATCAGCAGGCTATACAGAATGAACATATTCGTCAGAGTAGTCAGATGCAACAGAATGAAGAGATTCAACAGGCTACGCAGAATGAACAAAATGAGCAGACTGATCAAGAGCAGCAGATGCGTCAGACTGAAAAAATTGATCAGATGCAACAGCCGTTAAAAGATGAGAAGCCGAAAGTTTTGAAACAGGCAAAACGTGTACAGAAGCATATTGAACAGGGAGAGGTTGCAGAAGCATTGCAAGAAGTAGGCGTTATCAAAGAGAAAATTGACGCTCCGGTAGATAAACGCAAATCAACCAGCAAAGGGAAGGAAGATGTAAGAACTTCTCGTGTGTCTGTGCCAATGAGCGAAAAAGAGCGTAAGTTCGTGTACCGTGAAGCGAGGAAGCACGGGATGTATCTTGGGCAGTATATATATTCGCTTGCGGTTGCGGCTGCAAACGGAAAAATTGTTTTAGAAGATTATTTGGAGGAAGAATAATGAAAAATTACGAATTAAAGCTATGCCCATTTTGCGGTGGGGAAGTTCGTATTGCTGTAACAGGATTTCACTCGCGAAAATGTATGTTTGTCACCAGAGGCGTTGATGAAAGTAAAAATAATTGCGCTTGTCGTTTATTTATGGAAAGCGAAGAATACAGTTCATTATCTTCCGATGAAGAAGTGGAAAAAATAAAAGAAAAACTTGTTAAAGCATGGAACAAACGAGTTTGATAAAGACGGGTATAGAAAAATCCCCTGTGTAATCGTCAAAAACTACACAGGGGTTCTGTTTTACTTATCAGCGATACAATCCCAGTAGAGATATGCCTTGCCATCTGCGGCATCTGCGTCCTCAAGGAACGCCTTTGCCATGTCAGCGTAGAAGCCCGGAGTGTCAACAGACTGACGCTTTGCGACCTGACAATAATCCGAGTACATCATGTTCATAACTGCCCAGAAATCATTCGGGTCACAGTTGATATTGCGCTGTTTAGCAACGTCCTGCGTCTGTTCCAGCGTCCAGTGACAGCCTTTTGTGCCGTCAGCGTTCACCATGCTGTCGCACCATTCCTCTGCTTCATCGTGGGTGAGGTGCTGGCGCGGCATCTTGATGGAGCGGCTGTCCGCACCGCCACGCTCATACTGCCCAGGCCGCTTGTCCCAGTCACCGTTCTGCGAGAAGCCGATTTGCGGCATCCTACGCCCATACTCTACGTCAGGGTAGCGGGGGATAGGGTAGGGGTCAATGTAGCGGTTCTCCTCTTGCGGATAGTAGGAGTGGCGGTCGTTGTCGCCTTCCAGCTTACGCAGACGGCGTTCCATCTCGCGTTCCCTGCGGTCACGCTCTTCTTCAAGGCGGTCGCGTTCCGGCTCACGGTCTTTGTCATGGTCACGGAACATCATCATGCGGCGAAAATTAGTCTTGCCCATAATCTACACCTCCTCAAGAAATGGACGCAGGCGAACCGGCGTGGGAACGGCAGAAGCAGCCAAGATACTTGAATGTGCCTGTGCCGGTGGCAGACGTTGCTACGCAGGTGGCGTAGCGGGTGCGGGTGTGGATGCTCTCAGCGGTTGCCTGAGCGCAGTTGCAGTCGGTCAGAGGGTATGCGGTAGTGCCTGCACCAATGGTAATGGCCACAGGGGCGTTGATGGTGGTCGTGTCCGGGATGCTCTGGGCAACCACAATGCAATACTTCTCTCCGTTCTGGTATGCGCCAGCAGGGATGTTGATGGTCAGCGTGTCATTGGCAAACGTGACAGACTGGCTCAGAACCAGATGCGGGCAGAGTTTGCAGCTTGTTTTGCAAGCCATAATGTTTTCCTCCTAAAAAATCAGGGGCAGAGGTGTCTTACCCCTGCCCCGATGGTTCACCCGGTGTTATCGGGGAGTGTGTTGGTTAGCAGCAGCCGCAGCAGTTCACGCCCAAATTGGGGTTTGCCACCTGATAAGCGGGAATCGGACGAGGATTGACCCGGTTCAGGATGGTATCAGTCTGCTGGGACATCACGGTGGTCAGAAGTGCATTCTGCCGATCCTGAGAAGCGGCGAACTTCAGGCTCTGGTTCTCAGCGGTCAGAGTGGCAATCTTGTCCTGCGTGAAGTAGTCCATCATGCTGCGGAAGTTGGCGTTGCAGTTGTCCACGATGGCACGGGCGTTGTCTGCGATAGCCTGACGGGTAGCGCAGTCCTCCGTTGCGATGGTGTACTTCAGGTCGCCGATCAGCTGCTTGTTCTCGCAGCAGCAAGATGCCAGCTGCGTGGCAAGTGCGGTCTGGCCAGCCTGCCGAGCGTTGCCCTCCTGCATGATGGCAAGGTTGATGGCGTTGTCGCCGTTGGACACGCTGCGTTCCAGACCGTTCACCAGCTGTGCGTTCTGGTAGCCAAGCTGACAGATGGCGCTGTTCACACCAGCAAAGCCGTTTGCGATGTTGGTGTTGACGCCGTTGATCTGCGCCAGTTGGTCATAGCCCAGAGAGCAGATACCGCTCTGGATGCCCGCCAGAGAGCGGGAGGTATCCTGCTGGTAGAAGCCCTCAGACAGTGCCGCACGAGTGTCCGCGCCGCCCTGCCCGGTTGCGCCAGTGCCGACCAGATAGGGGATGTAGCTGTTCATGCCGTTGTCCCCGCCGTTCCGGCCATAGCCGTTTGTACCCCAGCCGAAGATGATAGCGAGGATGATAACCGCCCACAGACCTTCGTTCCCAAAGAATCCGCCGTTGTTATTGCCGCCGTCCTGCCCAGCCAGATAGCCAGTTGCAAAATCGTCCATAACAAAACTCCTTTCAGTTTTGCGTTATGCCATCCCACCGCCGTATGCGATGGGCGAAGCCAAACAAAAGCGGTTTTTGTCAAGTCCGCAAAACTGAGAAGCGTTTCGCTTGGAGGGATGCTTTATCGGGGCAGCGTCAAATTCAGGACGCTTGCCAGCTGGTTCAGGTCGATGCCACGCTCTTTAGCGAGGTTCTGTGCCATTGTTCGGAGCTGTGCTTCATTCTTGCCCTGAATCAGATTCAACCCCTGCATGATGGGTGCGCTCTGCCCACCCAACTGCTGGATAAGCCCCATTGGGTTTTGCCCGGCACGAGCTAGATTGGCTAGCTGCATGATGGGGCTGTGCGTAATCATGTCAAACGGAGAGGACATCGCTTATTCTCCTTTCTTTGCGGCGGCAGCGGGCTTAGAAAAGCTTTTCTGCCACTTTTCCAATTCGTCCAACCGATGCACGAGGGCGTTGTACTGTTCAATAGGCACACACTGCTGTGTCGGTGCAGCGGTCTGCTGTGCCTGTTGTGCCTGCATCTGCCGCCATGCTTCCGGACTGTAAAACTCTAACACGTCAGATTCACAAGTGTTTGGATTCAAACGTTTGCAGTAGATGACCCCACTACGCAAATCCGGGCAATACGTCCATCTTCCGTACAGGTCTGACGGTATTGCCAAAAATTCTTCCCTGCTAGAAACGGGCCTACCAAGCAACCAGCCGCCGTCCTGTGTCGACTGCTGAACAGGCTGCTGCCCATTCATCGGCTGCGGACGCTGCGGTTGCGCCTGCTGCATCTGCGTATTCGGTAGGGGAGTGGCAAGCCCAACCGTGCCCATGCCGCTGTAAGGATTGACAGGTTGCTGCGGAACGTAAGGCGTTCCGGGTGTCGGATAATAGTTCATAAAACATCCCTCCTTGTGAATCCAGTGTACCGCATTGGCAGAAAACGAAAGACAACGAACGCACAACGAAGGACAAAAATAGCTTGCTTAAACCTTGATTAAACCTTGCTTAAACCTTGATTAAATCTTGCTTAAAGCTTGATTATTTTAAGCAAAAAAGAAAAGCGCCCACACGGCACAGGACTGTGTGGGCGCTCGATCATTTGCACGCAACGCGTATGAAATTCTCAAAAAAGCCTTGACATTTGCACGCAATGCGTGTATAATAAAGACAGTGAAAGACACAAGTACACAACAACATGGAGGTACAAAATTATGAGAAACGCTATTGAAATCGCTTCTGATATCCGCAAGTCCGATGTCTGGGATTACGAGCTGTGCACCGAGCTGTGCAAGGCAGCTGACATGGAAGAAGAGTGGGAAGCTGCATCCGCTGGCGATTACGACTGGAACGACCCGAATCGCGGCCCCTCATTTGAAGAAGTCGTTGAAGCCGCCGCCGAAAAACTGGGCGTTGAGATCTACTAAATAAAAAATCCCCCGCCCGATGCTTGCCACACCGAACGGGGGATTTTGTGAAAGACACCTCACATGAAGGTGTGTGTTTATCCTATCACACGAAAGAAAGGAAGTCAATTATGTATACCAAAGCAGAGCTTTTTACTATGGCCGCAGAGCGGCCGAAGGAAATCTTTTCCAACAACATTACTCTGAGCATACCAGACGACGCTTCTGACTGCGTTGATCTGGACGCTGAGAAGAAAAGACTGTCTAACATCTGGGATCTGGCGCACTTGTCCATGCGGGAGCTGGTCTCCCACACTCGCCTGTCTCAGACCACTTTTGCAAAGCAGGCAGGCATCCCGCTGCGAACCGTGCAGGACTGGTGCTGTGAAAAGCGTGCGTGTCCGGCATACGTCCGCTTCCTGCTGGCCGAACACTATGGGCTGATCTGAGGAGGATTCCAGTATGGCAGCAAAAGATTTGACGGGT
>ERZ1034984.1148-NODE-1148-length-26594-cov-5.617167_pt1 | contig 26594 bp, 24 predicted proteins | sample MGYA00520589_ERZ1034984 | MGnify/ENA primary metagenome ERZ1034984 (study PRJEB33766, sample SAMN09781790) | gut metagenome | biome: gut microbiome | host: Homo sapiens | place: Madagascar | study: EMG produced TPA metagenomics assembly of the PRJNA485056 data... | reverse complement strand
TCAGCGATGGCACTTATACCGGCGGCGTTGTGGGGTATAACATCAGCGCCAGCGTCGAAAACTGCTACAACACCGGCGTCGTCAGCAGCAGCGGCAGTAGCAGCGACTATGTCGGCGGCGTCGTGGGGGATAACAGTGGCAGAGTCGTAAACTCCTACAACACCGGCGCAGTCAGCGGCAGCAAGAACGTCGGCGGCGTTGTGGGGTATAACTACAGCGGCGGCAACGTCACAAACTGCTACAACACCGGCAGCGTCAGCGATGGCACTTATACCGGCGGCGTTGTGGGGTATAACATCAGCGCCAGCGTTGCAAACTGCTATTACCAGCAGCACGACCCAGCAATTTTCGGTATCGGCGACACCACAAAAGATGACACAAGAACTGTCGCCAAAACCGCCGACAAGTTCCACTCCGGTGAAGTCGCGTATTTGCTCGGCGAAGCCTGGGGCCAGAATCTGATGAACGAACCAAAAGACAACTACCCACAGCTGCGTGCTTTTGACGCCGACACACCGCAGGTGTATAAGGTTGCGTTTATGAACGACAGCGAAGAGCATGACGCCAAATACGCCAACAGCGGCATGACCGTTGATCTGCCTGCAACCGAACCGACGAAAGAAGGCTACACCTTTAGCTACTGGCAGGATAAAGCTGGAACTCAAGTGACAGAACCAATCAGCGTCAATTCAGACACCACCTACTACGCCAAGTGGACAGAAATCACACCAGACCCAGACCCAGAACCAACGCCTGAGCCAGAGCCAGAGGAACCACCATACAGCGGCAAATACAGCTACGAGATCTCCACGGACATCGGCGATAATGGCGCCCTCAGCGTCGACCGCTACGCCACCGAAGGCGACACCGTCACCATCCAGGTCGCACCAGACCAAGCCTACAAGCTCGATGACCTCAGTGTCACCGCGAATGGCAAGGAGGTAGAACTCACCGCGAACGGCGACGGCACCTACACCTTCACCATGCCAAGCGCCGACGTGAAGATCACCGCGACCTTCGCCGAAGACCCTGACTGGACGCCAGACGAACCAGAAGAGCCATCCACCGATGTCAGCGACCTCTTCATCGACATCGCAGCAAACGCCTGGTATAAAGACGCCGTCCAATACGCCTATGACAATGGCTTCATGACCGGCGTGAGCGCCACAGAATTTGCGCCAGAAGCAACCACCACCCGCGCCATGATCGTCAGCATCTTAGCGCGTCTGGAAAGCGTCACCAGCGCCGAAGCCGCAGGCTTCGCCGACGTCACAGACGAATGGTACGCCACCGCCGTGAACTGGGCAGCAAACGTCGGCGTCGTCAACGGCTACGAAGATGGCACCTTCAAACCAAACGACGCCATCACCCGCGAACAGCTCGCAGCGATTCTGATGAATTACAGCGCATACAAGGGCGAGGATGTTTCAGCCCGAGCCGACCTCACAAACTACACCGACCAGCCAAGCGCATGGGCAGAAGAAACCATGTCCTGGGCCGTAGCGGAAGGCCTCATCAGCGGTGTGACCAACACCGAGCTGCAACCACAAGCGAGCGCAACAAGAGCGCAGGTGGCAGCCATCCTGCAGCGCTTTCTGGAAAATGATTAATGATTAATATTTAATTAGTAATTGATGTTGGCTAGAGATCGATACGACGCTTGCGCGTCGCATCGACTCTAGCCTTTTGGATTTATCTGTAGCTGTGCACAAGGCTGGACAATTTTCATCGCCTTGAGCGATAGCGAAAGGCTACCATCATTAATCATTAAAAATTACTAATTAATCATTGAGAAAAATCATTACTAATTTCTAATTAATCATTGAGAGACAATCATCCAACAGCCCGGATGTTTTACACCCGGGCTTTTCTGCGCCCTAAAGAGCGGCTGTCTGCCTGAAAAAAAGGATGACTTGCGCGGGCAGCTATGCTATAATGGTATGCAGTATGATTGAGAGGAGAATGCGCATGGGCGAGGTTCAAACCTACGACCTGGAGCTCCTGGGCCAGACGTACCAGGTGCGTTCCGCTGACGAGGAAACGGTCGTCTCGGCAGTGTTTGAGCGTCTGCTTGCGGAAGTGGCGGCTGCTGGAGAAAATCAACCGGCGCTCACTCAGCGGGAGCAGCTTCTCATTGCTGCCCTCAACACCACGCAACAGCTTCTCGATCTTGAAGAAGAAAACAAATTATTACTCGATCTGCTCAACGCAGAATGATTGATGAATAAGGAGTGCACTGAATGTTAAAAGACCAACTGATCGATTTTATGAAATCGTTTGAAAAAGACCACGACGACTTTCGCCTTTATGTGACCTTCGACCACGTGCTCCTGCATGTCAAGGATTTCACCGCTGTGAACTACAGCGACGAACAGGGCCTGCGCGATCTGCTTGAATACCTGGTGCGCGCTGGCTGGGAAGGGCTGGAAGAAAATGGCCTGCTCGTTGGCGCCAAGAAGGATGACCAGAAGGTGAGACTGGGCGTCGGTGGTCAGGTGCAGTGGACCTATGGCCCATTTATTGAAATGAAAGACGTCGACCAGGCGTATCTTGGCTTCATCGAAGGCCTTTTTGAAGAATTGCGCCGTCGCGGCATGACACTCTTGGCCACTGGTCATCAGCCAGTGAGCACGGCTGCGGACATTGAGGTTGTGCCAACGGAGGAAAACAATTGCCTCATGGCTTATGCCGATGGCAACGATGCCCTCAAGGATGCGCTGCTCTGCAGTGCGAAGATGAGCATCAGCATGCAGTATGCCCACGTTGACAACTTTGAAAAGCGCTACCAGGCTGCCGCCATCATCCAGCCGGCGCTGGCCGCTTTCTTTGATAACACGGCCTGGGTTGGCGGCAAGGAAAACGACGCTGTTCTCTACAACATCAACAACATCCTCACGGCAGAGCCTTCCTTCTATCATATGGAAGATGCCATGAGCACCCATTTTAAGTACACGGATTTCGCCGATTTCCTCATGGATGCGCCAGCGATCGCTGTGCCAGAGGATGGTCACCTTGTTCCTGCAGAAGGGAAGAAGGTGGAGGATGTTTTCGCCGACGGCATGAGCCGCTGCGACATCCTGCGCGCGCTACGCTATGTGCGTCCGATGGTTTCCTTTGACGAGCACGGCGTCACGTTGACCAACGTTGACAGCGTGCCATATCCGCTGAACATGGCGTATGTGCTCTGGATCAAGGCGCTGATGTACAATCCAGACCACATCACCGCGCTGCAGCAGCTCATCGAAGAAATGAAGGAAGAAAACCTCGTTGCTGCGCATCAGGAGATCCTCACCAAGGGCCTGAAAGCGCCAATGCGCGAAGGCAACGCGTTCGATCTCATCAAGGATCTGTTCTTCATGATCGGCGTCACCGTTGGTCCAAAGGAACAGCACTATCTGCAGCCGCTGAATGTCCTTCTCTTCAAGGACGTCACCACCAAAGGCGTCAGCGCCAAGCAGTTTGTGAACATGCTTGCCAACGCCTGAATCTGAACGCCTCACGAGCGACAGTTTGCTCTCTAGCTGTCGTTTCGTCACGACTTACGAGCGACAGCTTGCTCTCAAGCTGTCGTTTCGTCTTTTCACGTTTTTAGAAAGGAGAATGGGAATGAAACCAGTTGTTGCCATCGTCGGCCGCGCGAACGTGGGCAAATCCACCCTCTTCAACCGCCTGACCGACACCCGCCGCGCCATTGTCGATGATTTCGCCGGCGTCACCCGTGACCGTCTCTATGAAGACGTCACTTGGAGCGGGAAAACCTTCACCCTCATCGATACCGGCGGCATCGAGCTCAAGAGCGACGACGAGATCTTGAAAAATGTTCGTTTCCAGGCTGAGATTGCCATCGAAGAGTCTGACGTCATCCTCTATGTCGTCGACGTCACCACTGGCGTCACTTCTGAAGACGAAGCCGTCGCCCAGATGCTGCGCAAAAGCGGCAAGCCTGTCATTCTCGTCGTCAACAAGGTCGAACAGTTTGACGATCTCACCGACGTCTACGAATTCTACAGCCTCGGTATGGATGAGCTCATTCCAATCTCAGCTTCCCACGGCACCAACACCGGCGATCTTTTGGACGCTGTCTACGCACGCCTCGAAGAGATCCCGGAAGCCATCGACGAAGAAGACGATCGCGTTCACATCGCCGTTGTCGGCCGACCAAACGTCGGCAAGAGCTCTCTCACAAACGCCATCATCGGCGAAGAACGCTCCATCGTGTCTAACGTTGCTGGCACCACCCGCGACGCCATCGACTCCACCTTCACCCACGACGGCGAGGAATTTGTCATCGTCGATACCGCTGGCATGCGCAAGCGCGGCAAGATCGATATGGCCACTGAGCGCTACAGCGTCATGCGCGCTCTGCGCGCTGTCGATCGTTCGGACGTTGCGCTTTTTGTGATCAACGCCGAGGAAGGGCTCATCGAGCAGGATAAAAAAGTCGCCGGCTATGTCCATGAGCAGGGCAAAGGGCTTATCATCGTCGTGAACAAATGGGACCTCATCGAAAAAGACGACAAGACCATGAAGACCTACACCGAAAAGATCAAAAGCCAGCTCCTGTTTATGAGCTACGCGCCGATCATTTTCGTTTCTGCCTTGACCGGCCAGCGCGTCTGGCGTATCATTGACATCGTCAAGGCCGTCGCTGAAACGCGTCTCATGCGTCTGCCGACCAGCCTCGTCAATGAGATCGTGCGCGACGCTGTGCTCAAAAATCCGCCGCCGACTGATAAAGGCAAGCGCCTGAAAATCTTCTACGCCACCCAGGTCGATGTTGCACCGCCAACCTTCGCGCTTTTCGTCAACGATGCCGAGCTCATGCATTTCTCCTACCGGAGATATCTTGAGAACTGCATCCGCAAGCATTTCGCCTTTGAAGGCACAACGATCCGCCTGGAACTTCGGAACAAAAAAGAGGGATAAATCATGGAGCAGGTCTCCGTTTTCATTATCATCATCATTGCTGCTTATTTTCTGGGCTCGCTTTCCTTTGGCTGGATGATCGCCCGCCTGCGCGGTGTCAACATCCTCGAAAAAGGGAGCGGCAATCCCGGCTTCACCAATGTCTGGCGCGTGCTCGGCATCAAATGGGCCTCGCTCGTGCTCATTTTAGACAGCGCCAAGGGGTATTTCTCCGCCATGATCGGCTACCACCTCGGCGGCGAGCTCGGGATGATGATCGGCTTCGTTGTCGCCATCGTCGGCCATTCCAAAAGCTGGATGCTGCATTTCAAGGGCGGCAAAGGCATCGCCACCGCCGGTGGCGCGCTGCTCTATGTATCGCCGATCACGTTGGCGATCCTGCTGGTGATCCTAGGCATCATCGTTGGCATCACCAAATACATGTCCCTCGGCTCCCTCACCGTCGTCATCATCGCGCCGTTCCTGCTTTATTTTGAAGGACAGCCGCCTGTTGTCATCGGCGTCATCGTTTGCGGCCTCATCTATGTGATCTGGCTGCACCGCGGGAACATCAAGCGCCTTTTGAACGGAACAGAAAATAAGATCGGTCAGAAAAGGAGTTGACCAAAATGGCAAAAGTAGCAGTTTACGGCGCCGGCAGCTGGGGCACAGCGCTGGCTCAAGTGCTCGCCTTCAATGGCAACAGCGTCACCCTCTGGGGACGCAACAAAGAGCAGATGCAAGAAATTGCCGAAAGCCGTGAAAATAAAAAATATCTGCCGGGTGTGCCGCTGCATCCGACGCTTTCTGTCACCAGCGACTGGCCAGAGCCAGAAGTATTCGACTATCTCCTCATCGGCGTTCCAACGCAGAGCCAGCGCGGACTTCTGACAGCGCATCGCGACGAGTTTGCCTGTGCCAAGGGCGTGCTCATCAACGTCGCCAAGGGCATTGAAACCGCCACTGGAAAATGTGTCCACGAGGTTTACGCCGACGTTCTCGGCGAAGCGGTTCTCGATCGCTACGTTGTCCTCTATGGTCCAAGCCACGCCGAGGAATTTGGCCGCAATATGCCGACTGCCCTCGTCGCAGCCAGCCGCAATCAGGAGGCAGCAGAGGGCGTGCAGACCATTTTCATGAACGACAACGTTCGCGTCTACACCGGCAAAGACGTCGTCGGTGTTGAGCTCGGCGGCGCACTCAAGAACATCATCGCCCTTGCCATTGGTATGACCATCGGCCTCGGCTACGGCGACAACGCCCGCGCTGCGCTCATGACCCGTGGCCTTGCCGAGATCACCCGCCTTGGCGTCGCTCTCGGTGCAGAGCCGTACACCTTTCTTGGGCTCACCGGCGTTGGCGATCTGTTCGTCACCTGCACGTCTGAGCACAGCCGCAATCGCCGTGCCGGCATCATGCTCGGTCAGGGGAAAAGTCTGGATTACGTTCTCGAGAACATGGGCATGGTCGTCGAAGGCGTTTCCACCACCAAAGCTGCCCATGCCCTCGCCGAAGAAAAACACATCGAAATGCCGATCCTCGATCAGATTTACAGCGTGCTTTTTGAAGGCGCCGATGTTGGCGAATGTACCCGCGCCCTGATGACGCGTGAGAAAAAAGGGGAGCACGACGATTTTGAAAAGAACGAGGAGGCGTGATCTATGGAAGAGATCATCAGCTTAGACAACGTATCCTATATCAGAAACGGAAAATACATCCTCAAAGACATCAACTGGCATGTGAATCGCGGCGAACACTGGGTCATCCTTGGCCCGAACGGCAGCGGCAAAACCACCACGCTGAACATGGTCAATGGCTATATTTTCCCGTCGCAGGGCCATGTCAAGGTGCTGGAGTTCGAATTTGGCCATTCCTCCATCATCGAGCTGCGCAAGCGCATCGGTTGGGTGAGCTCTGCCCTCAGCCAGTTTATCCCAACCAACGACTATCCGCTGCACATCGTCCTCTCCGGCAAATTTGCTTCCCTAGGCCTTTGGGAAAAGGTGGACGACGACGACATCGCTCGCGCGAACGAGATCCTCGATCTGCTCAAGATCCGCCATCTCGCCGAGCGCAAATACGGCATGCTCAGCCAGGGCGAAAAGCAGAAGGTGCTCATCGGCCGCGCGCTGATGAACCATCCTGACATCATCATCTTCGACGAAGCCTTCAACGGCCTCGATATTTTTGCCCGCCACGACATGGAGATCACCATCAACGAGCTCGCCGAAGGCAACATCACCTTCATCCTTGTCACCCACAACACCGACGAGATCCTGCCGGTTTTCGGTAAAGCGCTCCTTCTCAAGGATGGCCAGGTGCATTCCCAGGGCGATATCGACGACATGATCCAGTACGACAATCTCTCAGATTTCTATGGCGCCAACGTGGATGTGTTCAAGCACAAGGATCGATTCTATCTTTCGTTGGCCGACACAAAGAAGTAAAGGTTTGTTGTTCACACTGAATATGCTATAATAGAAATGATTAGTAAAAGTAGGAGGGAAGGGCCTTGCAAACCCTCGAATTTCATCTGGATCATTTCGATGGTCCGATGGACCTGTTGATGCATTTACTGGAAAAAAACAAAATTGACGTTTACGACATTCCTATCAACGAGCTGACCGATCAATATCTCATGTATCTGGAAGACGCCCAGAGCATGAACCTCGAGATCGCCAGCCATTTTCTGCTGTTTGCTGCCCAGCTCGTGCGCATCAAGGTGAAAATGCTCCTGCCAAAGCGGCGCAGCGAAGCAGAAGAAGAGGACCCACGCCAGAGCCTCGTCGATCAGATTGTCGCCTATCGCTTTTTCAAAGAGCTCGCCGGCGACCTCGAGAGCCTGCGCGACCGTTCTGCCGATTACTATCAGCGCAAGGTGGACCTCAGCGCCCTGCGCGAAAAATACAGAAAGATCGAGCCGCCTGTCGGCCTTGATCCGCGCCTGCTCCTTGCAGCCTTCGAGGTGCTCGAGGCCTACACCGAGGAAAAATCTCAGGTCATGGTCATCGAAAAGATGAGCTTTTCCATCGAAGACCTCAAGGACAATCTGCTGCGCTTTTGCCAGGAAGCCCGCTGTCCAACCTTCCAAAACATTTTGCGTGCCTGCGGCTCCACCGACGAGCGCATCACCTTTTTCCTGGCGCTCCTTGAATGCATTCGCCAGAACGAGATCGTCGCTGTGCAGCATGAGCTCTTCGGAGACATCTGGCTGCGCCCTCAAGCGTGTTAAGGAGACACCATGCTCATTGATCTATCTTACAAAGCCATCATCGAAGGGCTGCTCTTCATCGCCGAAGCACCTGTGAGTGCAGCCGAGCTCGCGAAGATCTGCGAGATCAGCGAGCCAGACGTGCGCGAAGTGCTCGCTCTTCTTTCAGAAGACTACAGCCGCGAGGATCGCGGCATCGTGCTGCGCGAAGTTGGCGGCGGCTGGCAGTTTGCCACAGCGCCTGCCGTGGCGCCGTATATTGAAAAAACCTTATCTGAAAAGAAAACAAAGCTTTCCCATGCCGCTTATGAAACACTGGCGATCATCGCTTACAAACAGCCCGTCACACGCAGCCAGATCGAATACATCCGCGGCGTCAAATCTGACGGCCCGATTCAGCAGCTTCTCGCGCGAGGACTCATCGAAGAACAGGGACGTCTTGATCAGCCAGGCCGCCCCGTCGTCTTTGGCACGACGGTGGCATTTCTCGCGGCATTTGGCCTGAAACGGCTCGAAGATCTGCCGAAATTCGACCAGTGCCAGAATTTTGACTTTGAATTAAAAGATGCACTGCCTGACCAGGCAGCGACTGACTTGAAATAAATCACTAGGAGGGATTCCTAATGTGTGGAATCGTTGGTTACATTGGCCCCAGAGAAGCGCAGGACGTGCTCCTCTCCGGGCTCGCAAAGCTGGAATACCGCGGTTATGATTCTGCAGGCATAGCAGTCCTCGCAGATCATACCATCACCGTCGAAAAACGAAAAGGAGAACTCGCCAATCTCGAACAGGCCCTCGCCGATCATCCCCTCGCCGGGCACGTCGGCATCGGCCACACCCGTTGGGCCACCCACGGCCAGCCATCTGACAAAAACGCCCATCCTCATCTCGGGCCAGAGGGCAAGATCGCCGTTGTGCACAACGGCATCATTGAAAATTATCAGAGCCTCAAGGAAACCTATCTCAAGGATCACACCTTCAAATCTGAGACCGACACCGAAGTTGTCGCCCATCTCATCGAGCTTTTCTACGACGGCGATCTTTTCGCCGCTGTGCAGCGTGCGCTCGCGGTCATCACCGGCTCCTACGCCCTCGTTGTTATGGCAGTCGATGAACCGAACCGCATCATCGCTACCCGCAAGAACAGCCCGCTCGTCATCGGCCTCGGCGATGGAGAGACCATCATCGCTTCCGACGTACCAGCCATGCTCGCCTACACCCGTCGCTGCATCTATCTCGACAGCGGCGAGATCGCGCAAGTTTACGCCGACCATGTCGATGTTACCGACCTTGCTGGCACAGAGCAGCATCTCATGGTCGACGAGATCCAGTGGGACGCCCAGTCTGCTGAAAAAGGCGGCTATGATCATTTCATGATCAAAGAGATTTTTGAGCAGATCGAAACCTTTGGTAGCGTCCTCGCCGGTCGCATTGAAGAAGATCACGTCGTTCTCGATGACATCAACATTGACAAAGCAACCATCGAAAAATGGCACCAGATCTACATCGTCGCCTGTGGCACCGCTTATCACGCCGGTCTCGTTGGTAAGACCATCCTTGAGAAAACGCTGAAGATCCCGGTCTTTGTCGAAGTGGCCTCTGAATTCCGCTATCGCGAACCAATGCTCGACGAAAATACCCTCGTCATCGTCATCAGCCAGTCTGGCGAGACCGCCGATACCCTTGAAGGCGCGCGCGAAGCAAAAGCAGCCGGCGCTTCTGTGCTCGCTATCACCAACGTTGTCGGCAGCTCCATTGCGCGCGAATCCGACATGGTCGTCTATCTTTGGGCAGGTCCGGAAATCTCCGTTGCTTCTACCAAAGCCTACACTTCCATGCTCATCGCGCTCTATCTCATCGGCTTCTATTTTGGTGATGTAGCTGGTCGCGTGGATGAAGCAGAAATGCAGACTATGCTCCGCGCCCTTGAAGCGCTGCCAGAGCAGGCAGAAGAGATCCTCGCGCCGGAAAACATCGACCGCATCAAGGCCATCGCCGCAGAATATAAAGATGCCAAAGATCTTTTCTACATCGGTCGCGGCATGGACTGGGCCGTTGCTCAGGAAGGCGCGCTGAAGCTCAAGGAAATTTCCTACATCCACGCCGAAGCCTACGCTGCCGGTGAACTCAAGCACGGCACCCTCGCGCTCATCAGCGACGAAACGCCAGTCATTTCTGTCGCCCTGCAGCAGAAAACCTTCGACAAGACCATGAGCAACACCGAAGAGATGATCAGCCGCATGGTCGACGAAAACGGCGATGTCTCCGGCGCCAAAGTGCTCGCCGTTGTTCAGAAAGGCCAGCAGAACATCAGCGCCAAGATCCACCACGTTATCGAGATCCCAGTCTGCCCGGATTTCATCTCTCCAGTTCTCGCAGCCATTCCGCTGCAGCTCATCGCCTACTTCACCGCCCTCGTGCGCGGCTGCAACATCGACAAACCACGCAACCTCGCCAAGAGCGTCACAGTAGAATAAATGCGTCAACCATCGCTCACATCGCCAGGCCGCGGTGTGAGCGATTTTTTGCTTGTCCGGATGTGTCCTGGCAGGGTATAATAGAGATAGATAAACACGGAATCATTAAAAATTGTCAGGAGGTGAGCAGAATGGCTACATCCAGCATCTTTCATAATTTTGTCATCAACGACCCGAAGCGCTTCATTGATGCCTACGAAGAATCTGAACGCTGGTGTGCAGAGCATCCGAGAGAATATGTGCCGACCAGAGAGCTGAGCGATGATGAGTTGAAAGAGCTTTGGGAGAAGATGAAACATGCAAACAGACCAGAGAATAAATGAATTTTATCCCGTGTCAATTTTGCGGCTCATAAATTTATTTGGAGAGGATGAGGTAATGCGCATGCTTGCAAACTTTTCCTGTCCGAAAAATGAAAGCGTTGAGTCGTTTATTCGGGAGAGCGCCTGCGATTTTTCTAAAAAACGGCAGTCTATTACTTACGTCGTCATAAGCTTGAAGACGAGACAGTTCGCAGGCTATTTTTCCATCATCGTCAAACCGCTGTCTGTTCCCGCAGCAATGATCAGCAAAACATTGGCAAAACGCATTGCGCGTGTTGGTGAACTGGATCCCGGCACAGGGATGTATTCAACGGCGGCATATTTGATCGCGCAGCTCGGCAAGAACAGTGCGCTGCCGAAAGAAGACCGCATCAGCGGCAGCGATCTGCTCCATCTGGCCATGCAGGAGATTGAAAAGATCAGCTGGCAGGTTGGCGGAACGGTGCAGTTTTTGGAGTGTGAGGACGTGGAGTTTCTGCGTCAGTTCTATTTGAAAAATGGCTTTACCTGGCTCGGTGCGCGTACGGATGGCTTTGATGAAAACGAACAGCCATTTATCCTGCACCAGTACATTCGCAAGATCGACTGAGGTGGCTGTTGTATAATTATCTGTGATCGTTTCAAGCTGTACTATAATTTTCCTTGACAAGGACGGGCTCCAGTGGGTAAAATAGTAGCAGTGAGAATACCAACTGATAAACGATGACAAGGAGTAGTAGGAGAAGCGTCGTCAGAGAGAAGCGCTGGTTGGTGAAAAGCGCAGGCGGCTAATCTTTGAACTCGCCTTTGAGTTTTGCGAGAATATCGCCGGGTCACACCCGTTAGCAGTGAGAGTGGTCGCGCTTTGGCGCGGCAATTAGAGTGGTACCGCGGAATTCATGCCCTTTTCGTCTCTAAATTTTGAGACGAGAAGGGCATTTTTAATTTGGAAGGAAGGTTTAGAGACCATGAGCAAAGACAGAGTCATTATCTTTGATACCACGCTGCGCGATGGGGAACAGTCCCCAGGCTGCAGCATGAACTTACAGGAAAAACTGGCGGTGGCCCGTCAGCTCGAAAAGCTTGGCGTCGATGTCATCGAAGCAGGCTTCCCAATCTCCTCCCCTGGCGATTTTGAATCCGTCAAGATGATCGCCGAATCCATCACAGAATCCACGATCTGCGGTCTGGCGCGCTGCTCCAAGAAGGACATCGATGCCTGCGGCGAAGCGCTGAAGGGCGCGAAGAAATCGCGCATCCATGTGTTCATCGCGACCAGCCCGATCCATATGGAATACAAGCTCAAGATGACGCCAGATCAGGTCGTTGAAAAAGCGGTTGAAGGCGTCAAGCTCGCCAAGACCTACACCGACGACGTTGAATTCTCCTGCGAGGACGCTTCCCGCAGCGAGATCCCATTCCTCTGCCGCATCGTTGAAGCCGTCATCGACGCCGGCGCGACGACGATCAATCTGCCGGACACCGTCGGTTATGCGGTGCCATGGGAATACGGCGATTTCATCAAAGCCGTCATCGATGGCACGCCAAATTCTGACAAGGCGATCTTCAGCGTTCACTGCCACAACGACCTCGGCCTCGCTGTGGCCAACAGCCTCGCAGCTGTGCACAAGGGCGCACGCCAGATCGAAGTGGCGCTGAACGGCATCGGCGAACGCGCCGGCAATACCTCGCTCGAAGAAGTCGTCATGGGCATCGAAACGCGCAAGGACGCGCTGCAGTGCGAAACCGGCATCAACACCCGCGAAATCTACCGCAGCTGCCGCCTCGTCAGCCAGACGACAAACATGCCGATTCCAGCCAACAAAGCCATCGTTGGCCGCAATGCCTTCCTGCATGAATCCGGCATCCACCAGGACGGCGTGCTGAAGAAACGCGAAACTTACGAGATCATGAGTCCGGAAACCATCGGCATCACCGCCGACAATCTCGTGCTCGGCAAACATTCCGGTCGTCATGCCTTCCAGGTGCACATGGCCGAACTCGGCTTCTATCTCGAAGGCGACGAATTGCAGGAAGCGTTCAGCGAATTTAAGAAGCTCTGCGACCGCAAAAAAGAAGTCCTCGACGACGACCTCATCGCTCTCATCGACGCCAAGATGGCAACCGCCGATGATGCGTACGTCTTCGATCATCTCTATGTGTTCACTGGCACCGATCTGACCTCTACGGCAACCCTCGGCGTCAAATTCGACGACGAAGTCAAAGAGATCGCTACGCTCTCCGATGGCCCTGTCGACGCAGCCTGCAAAGCCGTTGAAGAGATCATCGGCGAAGAATATCGCGGCGCGTTTGACATGCAGACCTACCGCATCGAAGCCATCACCGGCGGTACCGATGCGCAGGCCGATGTGAATATCAAGGTGCTGTATAAGAACAAGACTTTCAATGGCCACGGTCTCAGCACCAGCGTGCTGGAAGCTTCTGCCAAGAGCTATCTGAACGCCATCAACAAAGCCCTGCATTGGGAAGAAATGAATCAACAATCAAAGGAGAACAACTGATATGGGAATGACAATGACACAGAAGATCATCGCAGCCCACGCGGGTCTTCCGGAAGTACACGCTGGTCAGCTTGTCACCGCCAAGGTTGACATGGTTTTGTCCAACGATATCACGGGGCCAGTCGCCATTCGTGAAATGCGCAAGGTGGGGCTGGATACCGTCTTTGATAAAAATAAGATCGCAATGATCCCGGACCATTTTTCACCAGCGAAGGACATCAAGAGCGCGGAGCAGTGCAAGGCGATCCGCGATTTCGCCAAGGAGCATCAGATCAAACATTATTATGAAGTCGGTAAGATGGGCGTGGAGCACTGCCTTCTGCCTGAACAGGGCATCGTCGGCGCTGGTCAACTCATCATCGGCGCCGACAGCCACACTTGCACCTATGGCGCTGTGGGGGCGTTTTCCACAGGCATGGGCAGCACCGACATTGCCGCCGCGATGATCAGCGGCGAAACCTGGCTGAAAGTGCCGGAAGCCATCAAGGTCACCGTCACTGGCGCACCAACGAATAAATATGTCTCCGGCAAGGACGTCATCCTCTACCTCATCGGCATGATCGGTGTGGACGGGGCGCTGTATCAGAGCCTCGAATTCTGCGGCGACGGCCTTGCGCATCTCTCGATGGACAGCCGTCTTACCATCGCCAATATGGCCATCGAATGTGGCGCGAAGAACGGCATTTTCCCTGTGGATGACATCTGCCGCCAGTATCTGGCAGAGCGTTTTGACGGCGAAGTGGTCGCTTATGAAGCAGACGCCGACGCAGAATACAGCCGCGAGATCACCATCGATCTGGCAGCGCTGCGCCCACAGGTCGCTTTCCCACATCTGCCAAGCAACACCCACGCCGTCGATGAGATCGACAAGATCGCCATCGATCAGGTTGTCATCGGCAGCTGCACCAACGGCCGTCTCGAAGACATGCGCGTCGCCGGCGAGATCCTCAAGGGCAAAAAAGTTACGCCATATCTCAGACTCATCGTCATCCCGGGCACCCAGGATGTCTACGAAGCCTGCATGAAAGAAGGTATCACCCAGACCATCCTCGACGCTGGCGGCGTCGTTTCCACGCCAACCTGTGGCCCTTGCCTCGGTGGCTACATGGGCATTCTCGCCAAGGGCGAGCGCGCCCTTTCCACCACCAACCGCAACTTTGTCGGCCGCATGGGCGATCCGGAAAGCGAAGTGTATCTCTGTAACCCAGCTGTTGCAGCAGCCAGCGCCGTCACCGGCTACATCACGAATCCTGAGGAGGTATAATATATGAGCAGTAAAGCTTGGAAGGTCGGCAACAACATCGACACCGACCTCATCATCGCAGCGCGCTACCTCAACGACGCCAGCGATGAAAATATGCGCGCCCATTGCATGGAGGACGTCATCCCGGATTACGCCAACACCATTGCGCCGGGAGATGTGCTCGTCGCCGGCAGCAATTTTGGCTGCGGCAGCTCGCGTGAGCACGCGCCGATCGCCATCAAAGTCGCCGGCACCAAATGCGTCATCGCGGAAAGCTTCGCGCGCATTTTCTACCGCAACGCCATCAACATCGGTCTGCCGATCATCGAATCGCCGGAAGCCGTTCGCGCCATCGATCAGGGCGACGAGTTGGATGTCGATCTCGAAAACGGCGTCATCACCAACCTGACAAAAAATGAAACCTACCATTTTGAGAAATTCCCGGAATTCATCCAGCACATCGTTGAAGCTGGCAATCTCCTCAACTATGTGAAAGCGAAGGTGGGCCAATGAGAAGAAAAGTAGCAGTTCTGCGCGGCGACGGCATCGGTCCGGAGATCGTTGATTCTGCGCTGGAGGTTTTGAAAGCCGTCGATGCAAAGTATGATCTTGGGCTGGAATTTGTCGACGCAGCCTTTGGCGGCGCCGCTATCGACGAATACGGCGAGCCATTTCCAGAAGCCACGAAGCAAGTCGTGAAAGACGTCGACGCTGTGCTACTGGGTTCCGTCGGCGGGCCAAAGTACGACGCGCTGCCACGCGAGCAGCGTCCGGAAACTGGCCTTTTAGCCATCCGCAAGGAGCTCGGCCTCTATTGCAACATCCGTCCGGCGAAGTATTATGATTTCCTCGCTGATCGTCTCGTCTTCAAGAAAGAAGTCGTGGAAGGCGTCGATATCGTCATCTATCGTGAGCTCACCAGCGGCATTTACTTCGGCGAAAAGAAACGTGAAGGCGACCGCGCCTACGACGTCATGGCCTACACCCGCGAAGAGATCGAGCGCATCGTGCGCGACGCTTTCGTGCTCGCCAACCAGCGTCCAAAGAAACATCTCACCTCTGTGGATAAAGCCAACGTCCTCGAAACCTCTCGCCTCTGGCGCGAAGTGGTGAACGAGATCGCCGGGGAATATCCAGACGTCACCGTCGACCACATGTACGTCGACAACGCCGCCGTGCAGCTCGTGCTCAATCCAAAGCAGTTCGACGTTATCGTCACTGAAAACAGCTTCGGCGATATTTTGAGCGACGAATCCGCTGCCCTCGCCGGTTCCCTCGGCATGGTGCCATCGGCCAGCCTCGGCGGCAGCGTCGGGCTCTACGAACCAGCCCACGGCTCTGCACCGGATATCGCCGGTCAGGGCACCTGCAACCCAATCGCGACCATCCTCTCCGCAGCTTACATGCTGCGCCTCTCCCTGTCCGCGCCGGAAGCAGCAGAAGCCATTGAAAATGCCGTGCAGCAGGTCATCGACGACGGCTATCGCACCGTCGATATCGCAGCCGACCCAGCCACCGCTGTCAGCACGAAAGAACTCACCCAGGCGATCATCGCTCGTCTGTAACATCATCAGCCAGCGCTTGGTAGGCGCTGGCTGTTTTTGGCTTGATTTTCCTTAGCGTATCGTGTATCATACAAATAAGAGATGTCGGAGCTTCCGGCTCGAATCAGGTTTGAGACGCCTGAAAAATTTAGCCGCTGCCGGTCACGCGGAATAGAAATGGACCGCTCAATGATTTAGCCGCTGCCGGGTATGCGGAATAAAAATAGCCCGTCAAAAAGTCTCTTAGCCCTTTGTCTTTCGTGGCAAAGGGCTTATTTTCTAGTTGGAGGGAAGGGCATGCAATTCGTTTCTGGACACTTGTATTTTATTAAAGATTCGTTCTTTGAATATGTGGACGATCCGAATTTGATGATTAATTACCAGAATTCCAGCCGTCCGCACTACTACGCAGTTCGGGATCGAAAAACCAATTTATATTGGATGATTCCGTGCAGCACGCGTGTAGAAAAATATGAACGAATTCTTGAAAAAAGAAAGCGCTATGGTCGGCCGACAGATACAATAAAAATCGTAAAAATCTGGGGACGCAAATCTGTGCTTTTGCTACAAAATATGTTTCCTGTTTCTGAGAAATATGTTGCGTGTCCTTATGTTCGTAAAGGAAAGACAGTGTCTCTCAATCACGAGGCAACAATTATTGAGATAGAAACAATGGCCAATCGTGTTATTGAGATGATTCGTGCAGGTGTGCGATTTATTTCTACATAACCAGATGCAATGCGCATTGAGAGTCTTATGTTGAAAGAGGAGAAAATGATGGAATACAGAACAAAAGCAATCAACTGCGTAAGAGATACCGTTTTGCCGATTCAACGGCAGCAGTTTGAAGAATGTGGCCATGACCTGGACGCGCAGTATCGAAAATATGGTGACACAGAATTTTTTTTGGTGAAGTCATCGAATCGGGACATATTTATGAAGTGGGTTATCCAAAATGTGTGTGCCCGGAAGTGCTTTCAGGTGAAATTACAGACGCTGCGCATTGTGAGTGCTCACGACAAAGCGTGCTGTATGTTTTGGAAAATCTGCTGCCTGAGAAAAGAATTAATGTTGAGATCATCGAAACTATGCTGGGCGGTGGCGAGAAGTGTCGATTTCGTGTCGTCGTTGACTAAGGTTGAATAAAGACGAATCGTTGTAATGTTTTGTTACAGCGCTTTGCGGTGGCAGCAAATTAACGATTGTTTACAATGATGACGGAAATGTGGAAAATAGTGGTGTTGACAGATTCCATAGAACAAGGAGGAGCTTATGGCAAAGACAACACTGCAGCTTGAAAAACCGCAGCGACGGCTTGGGCTGAAAGGGATGATCGCGTTCATCATCCTCATGGACGCGTTTATTCCGCTGTCGAATGATCTCTATCTGCCGGCAATGCCGACGATGGGAGAGCATCTGGGCACGACGGACGCGCTCGTGCAGCTGACGATCACGATCTTTTTCTTTTCCTACGCGATCGGCATGCTCGTCTGGGGACCGCTTTCGGATAAGTACGGACGCAAGCGGCCGTTGATCGCAGGTTTTCTGCTCTACTCGGCAGCGACGGCGCTCTGCATGATTGCCTGGAACATCGAGGTGCTGTTGGCGGCGCGTCTGTTTCAGGGCGTCGGCGCAGCGAGCGCGACGGCGATTTCATTTGCGATGGTCAAGGATTGCTTTTCTGGCAAAACGCGGGAGACGGTGCTGGCGTTGGTGCAGACGATCTCTGGCTTTGGCCCGATCCTGGCGCCGGTGATCGGCTCCTGGATATTGCTTGTTGCAGAATGGCGAGAAATGTTTCTGCTGCTTTTGCTCATTGGCTTGGTTGGCATTGTGCTGACGCTTTTCTACGACGAATCGCTGCCTGCTGAGGAGCGGTTGTCGGGCAGCGCTTTTCAGAGCTTTCGGGAGATCGGCGTTGTCATGAAAAACCGGAGCTTTGTCTGGATCGTGCTCGTCTACTCGATCATCCTCATTCCTTTTTACGCCTATATCAATATGTCGTCGTATATTTTCGTCGATTTCTTTGGCGAGAGCGAGCAGGTCTACAGCTATTACTATGCAGCGATCTGCCTGCTTTCGATGATCGGGCCGTATCTCTATATCCGCTTCATGAGCGCCATGGATAAAAATCTGCTGAGCTATCTTTGTTTTGCAGCCTGCGTGCTTGCCGGTGCAGGCATTGTGGTCTGTGGGACAAGCGCGCCAGTCGTTTTCAGTTTTCTGATGTTTATTTTTTACATCGCCACAAATATTCTGCGCCCATTTTCGACCAATCTCATCCTCGAACAGCAGCGGCACGATGTTGGCACTGCGTCGTCTGTGATGAACATGAGCTACAATCTTTTTGGATGCCTGGGCATGCTCCTGGCTTCGCTGCCGTTTCCAAATCTTGTGATCGCCATCGGGGTGATGTTGACGATCTGCTCGCTGGCGGCTCTTGTCGGCTGGTGGGGATTGATCCATTCAAAAAATGAGATCAGAGGACTATATCGCTGACCTGGCAGCCATCCGCACTCGCCGGATGGCTGTTTTTCGTGCTATAATATAATCAGCTCACAACGAAGGAAGGATGATTTCCATGGCTCATTTATTCAGAACGCCACAGTACAGTTTCATCGGCGCGGATGCGCTGGCAGATGCGGCGACGGTTTTTCCGCGGCTCGGTAAAAAAGCGCTGATTGTCACCGGCCAGTCGATGATCCGGCAGGGACACGTTGCCACGCTGGAAGCGCTGCTTGATCAAGAGGGTGTTGGTCATGCACGATTCTCCGAGATCACTGGCGAACCGACGGACACGATGATCGACGCCGGGCTGGCGGTTTATCAGCAGGAGGAGTGCGATTTTGCCATCGGTTTCGGCGGCGGCAGCGCGCTGGATGCGGCGAAGGCCATCGCTGTCTGCGCGCAGACGGGGGAAAAGATCACAGCGTTCCGTGGCCGCGCGATCGATGGCCCCGTTGCGCCGGTTGTCTGCATCCCATCCACAGCCGGTACAGGCTCGGAAGCGACGAAGTTCACCGTCATCACCGATACCGCAGCTGATGAAAAGCTCTTGATTGGTGGCGATGGATTGATGCCGACGCTGGCCATCGTTGATCCTCAGTTTTCGCTGGAAATGCCGCAGCGTGTCACCGTGGCCACAGGCATGGATGCGCTCACTCACGCCATCGAAGCCTATGCCTCGCGCAAAGCCTATGCGGAGAGCGATCTCTTTTGTCTCGCAGCGGTGAAGCGCATTTTCGCCAATCTGCCGCGCGTCTACGCCGACGGCAGCGACGCTCAGGCACGCAGCGAGATGGCACTCGCTGCTTACGAAGCAGGTGTTGGTATCGCCAATTCTTCTGTCACCGTTGTGCATGGGCTGAGTCGCCCGATCGGCGCGCTCTTCCATGTTGCCCACGGTATTTCCAACGCCATGCTGCTTGCGAAAACGCTGGCCTACATTGCCGACGGCGCCCTCGATCGTTTTGCATCGCTTGGTCGTGCCATCGGCGTGGCAACAGACGCCGACATCGACGCGGTGGCAACGGAAAAATTCCTGGCTGCTGTCGATGCGCTCTGTGCGACATGCAAGGTGCCGACCCTCGCGGAATATGGCATCGATCGTGACGCGTTTTTTGCGCGCATGGACAAGATGGCCACCGACGCCCTCGCCAGCGGCAGCCCGGCGAACACGCGAAAGACGCTCGACAAAGATGACCTCCTGCGGATTTACGAAAGCCTCTGGGATTGACGACGAAGCGTTTGAAATTTCATCATTATTTTCAGTCGGTCTGTCTGCCTGCAGACCGGCTATTTTTTATGTCAATATTTGATGAGATTTAACGATTACCCCTCGAAAAATCAATTGCGTTAGTATATAATGGTTATGATTCCTGTCATTAGAGAGGATACTATGAAACTCAATAATTTTATCAAACAACTGAAAGCAATACCCCTGGCGCAGAGGGTGGCTCTCGGGCTGATGTTGGTGAGCATTTTTGTCGTCACGTTCAACAGCGTCTACAGCATGATCAACCAACAGCTCATCAAGACGATGACCGTTGGCGCAGAGGTCACCGATGTGGTCTACAGCGACTACGGCTTCATCCAGGCTGAAGAATCGCTGATCACGCCGAAGACCTCTGGCACTGTGGAGCTGGCTGTCGACGAAGGGACACGTGCACCGAAAAATCACGAGATCTTTTCGGTCACGACAACAAATGACGACGGAGAAAGCAAAACAGAACCTTATTATGCGCCGATCTCCGGGGTGGTGAGCTATCACATTGATGGCTACGAAAACATGTCGGACATTGACGAGATCAAAGATCTGGATTTTCGCGGCATTTATGAAGATACATTCACAGAAGGCGGAGAGACAAACGCAGACAAGGATGCGGTCGCCGGCGAAGCTTATGCCAAAGTGATCGATAATCTCAAAAGAGCCTACATTTATATGTCCTGCACAACGGAAGACAATTCCTTTTTCGACGAAGAAGGGGACACCTTCCGCATCCGTTTTCCAGAATTAAATGAACAGACGACAGGAACCGTCGAAGAGATCACAAGTCAGGGGGACGGCAGGATCTTTTGTAAGATCGCGCTGGGCCCTGTGAGTGAAACATTTTTGACAAACCGGGTGGTCCAGGCGGAGCTCTACGAAGTACAGACGGCAACCCTCGATCTGTCCAAGGATTCCCTTGTGTACAGCGATGGTGAAGCCGGTGTCTACATCGTATCCGGCGGAATTGTCTCCTGGCAGGCAGTGAAAGTGCTCGACGAGAGCGCTGGTCGCGTGGAATGTGAAACCCTGCCGGAGGGCACAGTCATCGTGCTGACGCCAAACCGTGTGGAGCCTGGGGATGTTGTGAAAGGATCGTAATGTAAAATGTCAATTGCAGAAAATCTTGAAACCATCCATGAACATATTGAAAACGACTGCAGATCGCGTCATGCGGACAATGGTCCCGTGAAGCTCGTTGCGGTGAGCAAGTACCACACCGTCGATGAGATCAAAGAAGCCTACAGAGACGGGCAGCGTGCGTTCGGCGAAAACCGCGTGCAGGAACTCCTGCCAAAGATCGACGCGCTGGCCGAAGCTGGTGACAGCGATATTGAATGGCATCTGATTGGCCATCTGCAGAAAAACAAGGTGCGCCAGGTCGTCGGCAAGGTGGCGCTGATCCAGTCGGTGGACAGCATCGGCCTGCTCCAGGAGATCGAGAAACGCGCCGCGCAGCACGATTGCGATGTGGACATTCTCCTGCAGGTGAACGTTGCCGGTGAAGAACAGAAATCCGGCATCGCTTATGGGGACATCGATGCGTTTGTGGCAGAGATGCCGAACATGCCGCACGTTTTCCTGAAGGGGCTGATGTTCATCGCGCCAAATCTCGAAAACAAAGACGATCTGCGACCATATTTTAAGAAAATGAACGACAAGTTCAATGAGCTGAAAACAAAAAATATCGACCATGTTGAGATGCAGTGGCTTTCCATGGGGATGAGCGGCGACTATGATGTGGCCGTGTCGGAAGGCGCCAACATGGTGCGTATAGGCAGTGCAGTGTTTAACACAAAATAATTTGGAGGTAAAACATGGGGATCAAAGATACATTGATGAACTCTTTGGGATTTCAGGACCAAAACGAAGAAGAATATCAGTACGAAGATGACTACGGCTACGAGGAACAGGATTATGTAGAAGAACAGCCGGCAAAGCAGCAGAAAGCTTTCTCCGGGCTGGGCTTCCGTTCCTCTGCAAGCGAGACCACGAGCGATGATTATCACACCGGCAGCGGTATGCGCATCGTGCTCTTGCAGCCAAGCCGTTTTGAAGAAGCGCAGAACATCGCCAGCTATCTCTTAGACAACAAAGTCGTTGTGTTTGATCTGCAGGAATGCGACGTCGACACCGCGATCAACATTGTCAACTTCGTCAGCGGGGCGATCTATGCCCTCAACGGCTCCATCCAGAAGATCAACGACCGCGGCGCCATTTTTGTGGCTGTACCGCCAAGCGTTTCGATGGACAACGAGCTGCGCGTCGGTCTTGGCGAGGACGACTACGGCCTGAACATTGCTGACTGGGTCAACCGCACCCACTCCAAAGCTGAATTCCAGGGCTAAGGAGGGCGATTGATGTTAAGTGCTGGGCTGGTTTATACGCTCTACCGCGCCGTACGTCTTGCCTTTAATCTGTATATTTTCATTCTTTTCGTGCGCATTTTGCTAACGTGGACAAGCATCAGTCCCTACAACAGCAAGATCGCGCGTTTCCTCAGCGACCTCACCGATCCATTTCTTGCGAAGATCGAGCAGTATATGCCGCAGGCGCTCCTGGCACCGCTGAATTTTTCGCCGATCGTGGCGTTTCTGATCCTGAGTGTGGCAGAGAGCATCATCCTGCGCCTGCTCTTGCTGTTGATGTAGGGCGCGCGCGATGCTGACATTTGAAAAACAACTGGCAGATTGGATCCGTCAGACGACCGTAGAATGGCGGGATGTGCTGACGGATTTTATGCCTCGCGAACAGCTCATGGCGGAGCTTGATACGCTGCGCCACGCTGGCGTGCGTTTTTTGATCGACGGCGGCTATGACGACGCCGAACGCGTGCGACTGTTCATGACCATGTTCGACGAAGAGCCGACGCGCAAGGATCTTGCGATCAGCGTCATCGCTTTTCGCGGACAGATGAAATTCACCAGCTTTTCCCATCGCGATTGCCTCGGCGCGCTCATGGCGCTCGGTTTTGAGCGGCGCTGCATCGGTGATATCATCGTGCGCGAGGATGGCTTCGATGTGCTCACAAATTCGGAGATCGATGATTTTCTCCTGATGAGCGACGTTTCCATTCGTCGCGTGCCAATGAAGGCGAAAAAGATCGCCCTGGAAAACTGGCAGGCGCCGGAGCGCACGCTCAAAATGCTTTCCGTGCTCGTTGCGCAGACACGGCTGGATGCCGTCATTGCAAAGGTGTTCAATCTCTCGCGCAGCCAGGCAGTGGAATTTATCCGCGCAGGACTCGTGCAGATCGATCATCAGGTCGTGACAAACGCCAGTCGCCAGTGTGACGCCGGGCAGATCATCACCGTGCGCGGTAAGGGAAAATTTGTCACCGATGCCGTCGAAGGGACGAGCAAGAAAGGCAAGATCAAGCTCTCCATTGGCAAATATGTCTAGGAGCGCTTGACAAAAAATGGCGTTTTGATTAGAATTTATGTACAAAGAACAAAGAGGCTGTGAACGGAACCGTTAGCAGGGCCTTGTTTTCTAGCGAGTCCATGTTGGTGGAAGATGGATAAGACAAGCTGCTATGTATCATCCGTGAGCCGCGACCTGAACCAGAGTAAGGAAGCCGACCGATCCGCGTTAAGGATCGCTTGAGTGTCTGCCGGGAAAACTGCGCAGATATGAGGGTGGTACCGCGATTCAAACTCGTCCCTTGGAGGGATGAGTTTTTTTATTTTATGTAAGAGGTGAAAACATGTCCAACAAAGACGAAAAAGAAAAAGAATACGGCGAAACATTGAACCTGCCGAAAACCGATTTCCCAATGCGAGGCAATCTGCCAAAAAATGAACCAGGCATCCTGGAATTCTGGGACAGCATCGATATCTACGACAAGATCCAGAAAAAGAACACCGGCCACGAAAAATTCGTGCTCCACGACGGCCCTCCATACGCCAACGGTGAGATCCATCTTGGCCACACCATGAACAAAGTCCTCAAGGACATCATCGTTAAATCCAAATCCATCCAGGGCTATGACGCGCCATACGTTCCAGGCTGGGACACCCACGGGCTGCCGATCGAGCTCAAAGCCATCGAAAACACCGGCCTTGATGCCAAGAGCGAAGACGTCATCGGTTTCCGCAATGCCTGCGCCGATTACGCCATGAAATATGTGAACATCCAGCGCGAAGGCTTCAAACGCCTCGGCGTTCGCGGCGACTGGGAACATCCATATCTCACGCTGAAGCCAGAATTTGAAGCCCGCGAGATTGGCATTTTTGGCGAAATGGCCAAGAAAGGCTACATCTATAAAGGCACAAAGCCTGTTTACTGGTGCCCACACTGCCACACCGCCCTCGCTGAAGCCGAGATCGAATACGGCGAAGAAAAATCGCCATCCATCTATGTGCGCTTCAAAGTCACCGACGCCAAGGGAAAATTCTCCGAAGAAAATGCATACTTCGTGATCTGGACAACCACCCCATGGACCCTGCCAGCCAATGAAGCCATCTGCCTGAATCCGGAATTTGAATATCAGCTGTTGAATTTTGATGGCCAGCGCTACGTTCTCGCAAAAGAACTCGTCGAGACCGTCGTCAAGGAGATCGGCCTGCCAGAAGATTACACCCTTGAAGGAGAATGGCTCGGAAAAGACCTTGAATATCTCGTCTGCCGCCATCCATTCCTCGATCGTGACAGCCTCGTCATCAACGGCACCCACGTCACCCTCGATGCAGGTACCGGTTGCGTTCACACCGCACCTGGCCACGGCGTCGATGACTATGTCGTCGGCAGCCGCTACCATCTGCCAATCCTTTCGCCACTCGACGATGACGGCGTGCTCACCGAAGAAGCAGGCCCATTCGCCGGCATGAAGACCGACGACGCCAACAAAGCCATCTGCCAGCACATGGAAGAAAGCGGCGCCCTCTTAAAGCTCAGCTTCTTCAAGCACCAGTATCCGCATTGCTGGCGCTGCGGCACCCCAACCCTGTTCCGCGCTACCAACCAGTGGTTCGCATCCATCGATGGCTTCCGCGAAAAAGCCCTCGACGAAATCGAAAACAACATCAAGTTCACGCCAGAATGGGGCAAGGAACGTCTCTACAATATGATCCGTGACCGCGGCGACTGGTGCATCTCCCGTCAGCGCGTCTGGGGCGTGCCAATCCCAGTGTTCTATTGCGAAGACTGCGGCGAGACCATCCTCGACGACGACACCATCGCCAGCGTGCAGAAGCACGTGCGCGAACACGGCACCAATTGCTGGTTTGCCATGAGCGCCGACGAACTTCTGCCAGAAAGCTACAAATGCCCTAAGTGCGGCGGTACCCATTTCCGCAAAGAGACCGACATCATGGACGTTTGGTTTGACTCCGGTTCCAGCCATGAAGGCGTGCTGCGCGCAGAATCTGAAGACCTCTGGCCAGCAGATCTTTATCTCGAAGGCAGCGACCAGCATCGCGGCTGGTTCAACTCGTCGCTGTGCACCTCCGTTGCCGTTTATGGCCAGGCACCATACAAAGGCCTCCTGACCCACGGCTTCCTCGTTGACGAAAAAGGCAACAAGATGAGTAAGTCCAAGGGCAACGGCGTCGATCCAAAAGACGTCATCAAGCAGAACGGTGCCGACATCCTGCGTCTGTGGGTTGCAAGCTCCGATTATCGCAGCGACGTTTCCGTCAGCCACGGCATCATCAAGCAGGTCGCTGACGCGTATCGCAAGATCCGCAACACCTTCCGCTTCATGCTCGGGAATATCTCCGACTTTGATGTGCGCAAAGATCGCGTCGCCTACAACGATCTGCCAGAACTCGATCGCTGGATGATGGGCCGCTTCGTTGATCTCGTGAAGCGCGCCAAAGACAGCTACAACGCTTACGACTTCCACGTCATCTACCGCAGCATCTTCAACTTCTGCAACACCGACCTTAGCGCCGTCTACTTCAGCATCATCAAAGACCGTCTCTATTCCAGCAAAGTGGACGATCCTGCCCGCCGCGCCTGCCAGACCGTTCTCTACGATATGTGCCTGGCCCTCGACGTCATCCTCTCGCCAATCCTCTCCTTCACCACAGAAGAAGTGTTCCGCTACATCGACATGGACAACAAACCAGAATCCGTCCAGCTCTGCGATTGGCCAAAATTTGACATCGACGGCGTAGATGCCGATCTCGATAAGAAATGGAGCGCCCTTATGGACTTCCGCAACGAAGTCATGAAACCACTCGAAACCGCCCGCAAGGATAAGAAGATCGGTAACTCCCTCGACGCGAAAGTCACCCTCTATCTCGGCGCAGGCCTCGAGGACATCAAAGCCGCTCTCGGCGATATGGATATGGCGCCAGAAGATTTCTTCATCGTCAGCCAGCTCGTCCTCGACGACATCGCAAACGCACCAGCCGACGCCGAAAAGAGCGACACCTACGAAAACCTCGCCATCAAGATCGACCAGGCCACCGGCCATAAATGCGCCCGCTGCTGGAAATACTCCGACACCGTCGGCGACGACGGCCTCTGCGAACGCTGCGCCAGCGTGCTTGCGTAAAGATCGCGGGCGAAAATCGCATAGAAACGAAAATGACACCTGTCAAATCTGGCAGGTGTCATTTTTCGTGGGTGCGCCCGGCATGGGTAACAACTAGGTGGTGAAAGTCCACTGCGCGCTCG
>ERZ1034984.1141-NODE-1141-length-26766-cov-7.811164_pt1 | contig 26766 bp, 26 predicted proteins | sample MGYA00520589_ERZ1034984 | MGnify/ENA primary metagenome ERZ1034984 (study PRJEB33766, sample SAMN09781790) | gut metagenome | biome: gut microbiome | host: Homo sapiens | place: Madagascar | study: EMG produced TPA metagenomics assembly of the PRJNA485056 data... | reverse complement strand
GGTTTTGCCACGAATTTTGCCTCAAAAACTCTGTTACGTGATGGGAATCAACCCATGAATGCAAGATCATATGATCATTTATTTAGATTTACATAAGACATATTATGGGGGAGTTATAACAGCCTAGGAATCCTTGAGGTTTTGGATTTGAGTGAGCTCGTTGTAGAAGCTCTCGATGTCTTGGAAGTCCTTATATACGGAGGCAAAGCGCACATAGGCAACCGTGTCGAGCTTGAGAAGGCGCTTGAGCACCATGTCACCCAAATCGTTGGATGCGACCACCGTGGTCATGTTGTTGCGCAGCTCGCTCACGATGTCGCTCACAAGGTTGTCGAGAACCTCATTGGAAATCGAGCGCTTGATGGTTGCCTTGGTAAGGCTGGCGCGCAGCTTGGTGCGATCAAACGGCTCAAGCGTACCGTCGCGCTTGGCAACCTGGATGGGAGTTTCCTCACGGCGCTCATAGGTTGTGAAACGCTCACCACATGCGGGGTTCAGGCACTCGCGGCGGCGACGTATGGCAAAACCCGACTCATACGAACGTGAGTCAATGACCTTCGAGTCTTCAAAGCCGCATTTTGGGCAACGCATCCGTGTGTCTCCCCTCGCTTTTCGCACACGTTAAGCATAGCCCATCGCACGGCTTCGCATCACCTCAGAAAGCCGGAACTTCGATAATTTGACCCGGCACGATAAGGCTTGACGAAAGGCCGTTGTGGTCAACGATCCAATGCACGCTCTCAGCCACAGAGAGTCCCTGTCCGCAGTATTCGGCACCAATAGACCACAGTGTGTCACCAGCCTGCACGCACACAAACTGATCGGACTGCTCGACATGCGACGTCTGACCTTGGGCAACAAACGGCATCGTCAGAGCAACGCCGAGCACAATGATGCAGAAGAACGCAATGCAAATCATGGAATCGCGCCTTTGGACGCACCTGTACGACTCTTCCCTCGTCATGGCATACCTCTTTCCTCGCGGTCGATGTGGGGCATTATCCAGACCGTGGGGACAGAAATTGAAAGCCTTGAAATCGAATGGATGTTCGTGTTATGGTGCAAATCAAACACATGTTCGATTTGGAGGAACACACAGTGCAGGTTCAGCGACTTAGCAAGCGACAGCAACAGATTTACGATTTCATATGCTCAGAAGTGGCATCCAAGGGCTATCCACCAAGCGTGCGCGAAATTGCCGATGCCGTGGGCTTGCGAAGCCCGTCCACCGTGCATGTGCACCTGCAGGTTTTGGAGGACCGAGGCTATATCAAGCGCAACCTGTCGAAGTCCCGGGCGCTGGAGGTCGTTCACACCCAAGATACCGAGACATTCGACGACGCCAAGGAAGCGGAAACGCCTGCAAGCGACGCCAACATGGTGAGGCTGCCCCTGCTGGGGCGCGTAGCCGCAGGGGAGCCGATTCTTGCCGTGAGCAACGTGGAGGAGTACATGACGCTCCCCCGCTGTCTTGTGGGCGACGAAGCGTCATTTATCCTCAAGGTCAAAGGCGACTCGATGATCGGTGCCGGCATATTCAACGGCGACTACGTCGTGGTCAAACAGCAGCCTGATGCCGTAAGTGGCGAGATTGTTGTCGCGCAGCTCGAAGACGAGGCCACCGTCAAGACCTTTTATCGCGAGCGCGACACCGTGCGTCTGCAGCCCGAAAACCCCACGATGCAGCCCATTTACACTCGAAACCCGCGCATCCTCGGTCGCGTGGTGGCCCTCATCCGCACCATGTAAGGCGCAGTCCTACTCCACAGCCTCGTCCACCGCAAAAGCGCGAGCCCGGTTGGCGACGCTTACAGGCAGCACAACCTCGAGCAGGGTACCTTCGGGCACATACTCCTCGTGCAAAATATGGCCGTACTTGTGGCAATCAGACAGCAGCGAGCCTTGGCCGTACGGAATGAGGACCTTCAGGTGCTCGTCGCGCAAGGCGGCTTGCTTGGCAAGGTTGGCAACGAGGTCCTCAATCCCCTCGCCTGTAACCGCTGAGACAAAGATGGCCTCAGGATAGCTTTCACGAAGTTCAGCGGCACGCTCAGGCTCAAGCAGGTCGCACTTGTTGAAGACCAGCAGACGGTCGATACCGTCGGCCTTGATCTGCTTGAGAACCTCTTCAACGGCCGCAAGTTGCTCAACAAGATGCGGGTCATTGCCGTCCACCACATGCAGGATGAGATGGGCATCGGCAACCTCGGCGAGCGTCGACTTAAACGACTCCACAAGGGTGTGCGGCAGCTTGCGTACAAAGCCAACCGTGTCGGTAATGGTGGTCGTCTTGCCGCCTGGCAGCTCAAAAACCCTCGTCGTGGGGTCAAGCGTGGCGAAGAGCTGGTCTTGCACATACACGCCGGCGTCAGTCAAGCGGTTGAGCAGCGTCGACTTGCCGGCGTTGGTGTAACCCGCCAAGGCAACGCGGAAGACATCGGAAGAGGTGCGCTCTTTGCGTTGCACGTCGCGGTTGGAGGCGATGTTGGCCAGCTCACGACGCAGCACGGAGATGCGGTCGCGAATAAGACGACGGTCAACCTCGAGTTGGCTTTCGCCCTGGCCAAAGCGCGAACCGATGCCGCCGCGCGTCCTGTCCTTGGCAAGGTGGGCCCACATACCACGAAGACGCGGGTAAAGATACTGCAGCTGAGCCATCTGCACCTGCAGCTTGCCCTCATGGGTCTTGGCATGCAGGCCGAAGATGTCGAGGATGAGCGCCGTACGGTCAATGACCTTGTACTTCATTCCCAGGATACGCTCGATGTTTGCCTGCTGAGAAGGTGACAGCTCGGCGTCGAAGATGATGACGTCGGCATTGCAGCTCTGTGCGAGGTCGCGCAGCTCAAGCACCTTGCCTGAGCCAAGGTAGGTCTTTGCATACGGATGGTCGAGCTTTTGGGTCAGCTCCCCCACCGTCTGGGCGCCCGCCGTCTCGGCCAGATGCGAGAGTTCCTCAAGCGAAGCCTCGAGGTCCCAGGCAGACTGAGGGGTATCGATACCCACGAGAATGCAGCGCTCCTGCGCACGCGCCGTGTCAAAGGGTCCGTTATATGGCATAGCAATCACTCCTTACAGAGCCTGCTGGACACCAGGTTCGCTGAAAAGGCCGACAACGCGGTCTACGAGTTCATCCTCCCCCATCTGGCTCACATCGAACCAGTGTATGCGCTTGTCTGCGTTAAACCACGTATATTGACGCTTGGCATAACGGCGCGAAGAGCGCTTGATGTCCTCGACGGCCTCTTCCATGGAGGTCTCGCCGCGAAGAGCTGCAATGATCTCCTTGTACCCGATAGCTTGATTCGAGGTGAGCGTGTCGGCAAGACCGGCGTCCATAAGGCCGCGTACCTCATCGACAAGGCCGAGCTCCATCATCTTGTCCACGCGACGGTTGATACGCTCGTAGAGCATCTCACGAGGCATCGTGAGGCCCACATGAAGCGTGAGATAGCGGTCGACGCGCTCGTGAAGGGTAGCGTGCTCCTGGGCATACGAGCTCCCCTGCTCAAGCAGCTCAAATGCGCGCACAACGCGGCGCACGTTATTCGGATGGATGAGCGCGGCGCTGCACGGGTCCTTGGACTGCAGCAACTCGTGGAACGCGTCGTTTCCTATCTGCGCAGCAAGAGTCTCATAGCGCTCGCGCACAGGGTTTTCCACCTGCTCGCCCTCGGGAAAGCCCATGTCCTCAAGTGCAGCACGCACGTACAGACCGGTGCCGCCGCAAACAACGGGCAGCACGTCACGCGCGAGGAGCCCGTCGATGCAGACATGGGAGTCTTGCGCGAAGACAGCCGCCGAGTAAGGCTGCCCGATATCCACAAGGTCGATGCAGTGCAACGGCACGCGACGCTCAAAAACGGGCGTCTTTGCCGTGCCGATGTCCATCCCGCGATAGACCTGCATGGAGTCGGCGGAAACAACCTCGCCGCCCAAGCGCAGACACAGGGCATCGGCAAGCGAGGACTTTCCGCTTGCCGTGGGACCGACGACCGATATGACCTGATAGGCGCTCATGATACGCAAACTTTCATCCTAGAGCGTCTCGCCCACAAGCTGGCCGCGCAGGTACCAGGTGCGGGCCTCGTCCACATGCACGTCGACAATCGTGCCGATGTAATCGTCGATGGTCTTGCCGGCAGGGATGGGGGCGTGCACGGTCTGGTTCTTGGGGCTGCGACCGGACAGCATCGACTCGTCGCGCTTGGAGACACCTTCGACCAGAACCGGCACGACCTGGTCGAGCTCGGCCTGGTTGGCCTTGTATGCGCAGTCCTGCACGACGTTCACAAGACGGTCGAAGCGGTCCTGGATGACCTCGCGCGGCGTGTCGTCCACCATCTCGGCCGCAGGCGTACCAGCGCGCTTGGAGTAGATGAACGTGAAGGTCTGGGAGTAGCCCACCTGCTCGACAAGGGACATGGTCTGCAGGAAGTCCTCCTCGGTCTCACCGGGAAAGCCGACAATGAGGTCGGTGGAGAGGGCGATGCCAGGAACGGCGGCCTTGATCTTGTCAACGAGCTGCAAGTACGCTTCGCGATCGTAGGTGCGATTCATCATCTTGAGGATGTGGGAAGAGCCGGACTGCGCAGGAAGATGGAGCGCGGGCATCACAGACTTGACCTCGGCCATAGCAGCAATAGTCTCGTCGGAAAGGTCCTTGGGATGGCTCGTGGCAAAACGCAGGCGCTCGATGCCGCTGTTGCCCACCTCGCGCAGAAGCTCGGCGAAACGAGGGGCGCCGTACAGGTCGCGACCATAGGAGTTCACGTTCTGACCGAGCAGGGTGATCTCCTTGACACCCTCCCCTACCAGGCGATGCACTTCTTCGAGGACATCCTCGAAAACACGGCTACGCTCGCGACCGCGCACGTAGGGCACGATGCAGTAGGTGCAGAAGTTGTTGCAGCCATAGGTGATGGGCACCCAGGCATGGAAGGCGTCGTCGCGCTTGGAAGGCAGGTCGCTGGCGCACACGCCGTCCTCGTCGGTCTCAGCGATGGCGATGCAATGGCCCTCGCCGGCAAGAGCAGCCGAAAGCAGGTCGGGAAGACGGTGGATGGTATGGGTGCCAAAGACGATGTCGACGTTGCCCAGGATGTCGAAGAGCTTGTCGCCGTCGCGCTGACCAATGCAGCCGCCCACAGCCACGATGCGACGCTCGCTTCCCTCACGCGGGGGAATGTTGCGCATTGATTGCACCTGGCCGTACAACCTCGTGTCGGCAGCCTCGCGCACGCAGCAAGTAAGGAAGACGACGATGTCGGCCTCCTCGATTTCAGAGACCTCAAGCGAGCCAGCCGTCTCCAGCATGCCGCGCACGCGCTCGGCGTCATGGAAGTTCATCTGGCAGCCAAAGGCACGGACGAGATAGGTGCTGCCACTCAAGGGCTGCATGGAGTTGGCGATCATTGCTTCTTCGGGGTGAGAGGAGAAGGGCATGGGGGCTCCTGTACGGTAAAAGATGAGGCTCAAAACGGGCGGGTCGATTGTAGCCTATGGGTCAGTTAGAGCTGTTTGGAAATCGGAAAGGTCACGACCACCTTGTCCTGCGCAACGCGTACTTTGACGTCTCCCGCCAAGTCGAGGTAGTAGCGCTCGGCTAGCATCTCAAAATCGCGTGCCATGAGGGAGGCGAACTCCTCGGTGTCATCACGCGAGATTTTAAGCTTGCGGCGGTCTTGAAGAAGGTCGACCTGACCGGGCTTTTGGGGCGCGCCCTCACCAGCAAGCAAACGACGAATCTCGTTCAGGGGATTGACCTCGAAATTGAGAATGCGATAGCAGCTGCGCTGGGAAACGGTGATACCCAGTGTCTCGGCCGCCTGCTGCAGCTCGAGAGGCGTGGCTGCAAATGTCGGTAGAAGCCAGAAGGCACATCCCTCACGCTCAACTGTAGGGTGAGCGGCGACGTATTTGCGCCCTTGCGCAACAAGCGTGGCCAAAACCTCAGCAGGGCTGCCCACAAAAAAGCGTTGGGATGTGGGGCAGTCAAGCGCGATGTCGGCAACAGTGCGCAGGATGTTATGAGGCCCGCGCGTCTTGTCGACTGTGGCATCTGGCGCGACAGGCGCCTCGGGCTGCTCGACAAGCGTGGGCAGCGTGGACTGGTCGGCGCGCTCAGGAACGACCGTAGTGTCGAAGGCGACGCTGATGACGCAGCCTTTGCCCTTCTCGGAGCAGACAATGCGACTCTCAAGGGAGTTTTGGCGGATGGAATAGAGTGCCATGCCCCTGCCGTGCACACCCCAGCGGTCCATGTGCATGGACTCAAGCTTGCTTGTGACGCGCGGGTCGAAGACCTTCTCGGCAATGGAGGAAGGCACGCCGTCGCCATCGTCGATGACAATGAGGTTGCGGCGGGCACCGTCGCGGGTGCTGGCCACAAACACATGCTGGGCATGGGCGTCGCGAGAGTTGCGCACCATTTCGCAGACGGCGTCCTCGACGTACTGGATGTCTTGTTTTGCCTGGCGACGCTCGGCCTCAGATACCTTTAAACGAACGAACCCTGCGCCGAGACGTTCCTCGATGCGCAGGGATTCGTCACCTAACACGTTTTCGATAAATGAGGTCAGACCGTCGGAGCGGCTGGCTTCATTACTTGGCAATGTCGCAAGCCCTGCTTTCGCGAATGACCACGACCTTTACCTGGCCGGGGTACTCCATCTGGTTCTCGATCTCGGTCGCGATGTCGTGCGCGAGAACGACGGCGGCAGCGTCGGAAATTTCCTCGGGCTTGACCATAACGCGAATCTCGCGACCGGCCTGCATGGCATAGGTGCGCTCGACACCGGGATGCGAATTCGAAATCTCCTCAAGCTTCTCAAGGCGCTTGATGTAGGTCTCAGCAGACTCGCGACGGGCACCAGGACGGGCGGCAGAGCAAGCGTCGGCGGCCTGAACGAGCACATCGAGCACGCTCGAGGGGTCAACGTCGTTGTGGTGAGCCTCAATGGCGTGCACGATGGTGGGAACCTCGCCGTACTTGCGGGCAAGGTCGGCGCCGATGACGGCGTGGGGACCCTCGACGCGATGGTCGATGGCCTTGCCAATGTCGTGCAAAAGACCCGCGCGCTTGAAGGGCGAGGAATCGAGACCGAGCTCGTCGGCCATAATCTCGCACATGCGGGCAACCTCAACGGAGTGGTTGAGGACGTTCTGGCCGTACGAAGTGCGGTAACGCAGGGCACCCAGGGTCCTCACGAGCTCGGGGTGAATGTCGTTGACCTCGAGGTCGAAGCAGGCCTGCTCGCCGGCCTCGAGCACCTTGGCGTTCACCTGATCGGTGGCCTTGTTGAAGAGTTCCTCGATGCGCGCCGGATGAATGCGACCGTCGGCAATGAGGTTCTCGAGAGTGACGCGGGCGATTTCGCGACGGACCGGGTCGAAGCTAGAGAGCTGCACGGTCTCGGGCGTGTCATCGATGATGAGGTTCACGCCGGTCATCTGCTCGAAAGTGCGGATGTTGCGACCCTCGCGGCCGATGATGCGGCCTTTGAGGTCATCAGAGGGGATGTGCACCGTGGTGAGCGTGACCTCACCCACATGGTCGGAGGCGCAGCGCTGGATGGCGGTGGCAAGAATGCGACGCGCGGTGCTCTCGCACTCGATGCGCGTACGCTGCTCGCTCTCGCGGATGATGGTGGCGCTCTGACGCGTCACATCGTCGCGCACACGATCGAGCAGCTCCTTGTGAGCCTCATCGGTGGTGAGGCCGCTGATACGCTCGAGCTCGGAGGTGTGCTTGCGCTCGAGCTCCTCGACGTCGCGGGCACGCTTCTCAATCTGGCCAGCCTCGCTAGAGAGCTGGTGCTCCTTCTTATCGAGCGAGTCAGAGCGACGGTCGAGGGACTCCTCGCGCTGAAGCAGGCGGTTCTCGCGCTCGCGAATCTCGCCAGCGCGCTGGGCCGCCTCGGCCTCGGATGCCTTCTTCTTCTCGAGAATCTCGGAATCGGCGGTCTGCCTAATGCGGAAGACCTCTTCCTTGGCGGAAATTTCTGCTTCCTTCTTGATGGTCTCGGCCTGCTTTTTTGCGCCGTCGAGTACCTGATCGGCCTCGGACTTTGCCTGAGTAAGCTTGCCGCTTGCGCTCTTAGCGGCGAAAAGCAGGGCGAGAGCCGCACCAATGACCGCTGCAGCGATTGCAACGACAACGTACATAACGTCCATGTGCTACCTCCCGGCTTCGTTTAGCTGTTATGCAAAACGGACGAAAGACGAGCACATGCCAACACTGACACGCCGCACGTTAGACGTCCGGCATCGTGAGCACCCTGAGGAATTAGATGAAGTTTTGACCGTTCTATATCCAAAACTCGCCTAAAACGAGAGAAGTCACAAATGCTAGACGATTGTACGTTCTCGGTGCGTTTTTGGTCAACCTCGCGGCATGAATCTACGCAGGCACTCTAAAGGCAGGAGGCCTTATGCGCCGTGCACGACCATCATTCGACCGCACACCGGGCACACGGCAAGGCTGTCGCCCTTGATGAGCTGCTCATACTGAGACTGCTGAAGCTCAACGCGGCAGCCGGTGCACACGTGATCCTCGAGCTTGCAGATACCCACAAGGTTGTGCTGGGCGCAGGAGACGCGGTAGCGCTCGAGAAGGTCTGCGGGAATGGCCTGCTGCAGAGTCTCGCGGCGGGCGACGAGACGGGTAAGGTCCTCGCGCAGGGCACTGGCGCTCTTCTTGAAAGCCTCGACGAGCTCGGCCTCCTTGGCCTCGAGCTGGGTCTTGATGGAGGCAGCCTGACGATAGAGGCCCTCGAGACGCTCAAGCTCGGCCTTGGCCTTCTTCTGGTTGAAATCGATCTTCTCAAGGCGCTTGGCCAGACGGTCAAGCTCGGCCTTATAGCTCTGAGTGAGACGGAAGTCATCGGAAGCCTCGCTGTCGCGCTTGACTTCCTCGACACGGGCGCTCAGCGTGCGGCGGCGACCGTCGTTGTCCTCGACCTCGATGCGGGCGTCCTTGAGCAGGCCCACAATCTTCGTGGTCTTCTTGGAAAGCTCCTTGAGCCTTCCGCGAACCTCCTTGATTTGCTCTGCCTGGGGAATCTCGTCAATTGCCTTACGGTCGCGCATAATCTGCAAGTCAACCTGCTGGAGCTCGAGAAGATCGGTCGTGACCGGCATACTTGATTCCTCTTTCTCTGCAATTTCGTGTACAAGGAAGGTTACAAAAGCATTTCATTCAATGGTCGAATCATGATACACGCCCAGACGCGTATCAGATGCTAGACCAATGCGAATCCTCGCAAAGCACCACACGCGCATCTTCAGGCACACCGAACGAGTCGAGAACGTCGTTGAGAACACCCACGAGCGGCAGCTCCGACACATCATGGCCGAGCACGATGACCGCGCATCCGTGGGTGAGAAGCTCGAGCGCCTTGTGGTAGCCGCACTCACCGCACACCACGACGTCGCAGCCTGCCTCAAGCGCATAGTGGCCGCAGTCACCGAGACTGCCGGTGAAGAATGCGGCACGGGTGCGAGTGGAATCAAGCGAACCATAGGCCTGCGCCACGTCGCCCAATGCGTCCTTGCACGAACGAGCAAGCTCGCGCAGCGTCATGCCGGAAGGCAGCGGCACGCAGGCACCCAGGCGGCCGAGGTTCTCCGGACGGTCGGATTCCAGGCCGCCGGACTGCGGAGCAAGACCCAGGCGAGCAGGCATGGCCGCACGAGCAGCCTCGCATCGGTCAAGGTTGGTATGGAACGACAAGACGGCAACACCCAGACGCATGGCCTCCCAAAGACACGAGCTTGCAAAGCCCGCACCGGAAGAGGGCGGCGTAAGGGCATCGGGCATGGAGAGGCAGACCGGATGATGGGTGAGCAGCACGTTGGCACCAGCCGCATAAGCTGTGCGAACGTTGCCTGCCGAGGCGTCAAGGGCAAGGGCGATCTTGGTGACCTCCGCGTCGGGGTCACCCACCGAAAGGCCGACCTTGTCCCACGGCTCAGCCCACATCTTCGGCAGGCATGAGAAGAGAGACGTCTCAAGTTCGCGCACCTTCATGGCAAATCACCTTTTCGAAATGAGTCGAGCCGGACGGGACAAACAGACACCGCGCGGGCGTCGGCAGTATTACGCGATTGAGACGCTACGCCAGCCACCAGCTGCAGTCGGGACATCGATGCTGCGATAGCCCGCCGCAGCGGCAAGCGCATAGGCCTGACCGATGTTCTCGCCGACGCGCGTCACCACATGGGCATCGGAGCCCACGGTGATGGGGACGCCGGCCGCGCGGAAAAGGGAGAGCAACTCAGGGTGGGGGTAGAACCTGCAAACAGGCTTGATGGAACCCGCCGTGTTGATCTCCACGCGCACGCCGGCGGCAGCTGCATCACGGGCAGCCTGAGCATACAGGCGCTGCATAGCATCGCCCGAGGGATAACGGCCCAAGAGGCTCACGAGGTCGGGATGCGCCATGGAATCGAATAGGCCGCTGTGGCATGCTTGGCCCCAAAGGCGGAAATACCCCTCCCAAACAGCGTCGACACCGCGCTCCTCCCAAAACGAGAGGTCGCTGAGGTCATCAATCCAGCGCATGTCCACCATGTGCACCGAGCCGAGCTTGAACGTCGCCCCGTGGGTCCAGCGGATGACGTTGTCGGCACAACCCGGGTAGTAGTCGCACTCGAATCCAAAGACGACGTCAACTTCAGGGTGCTGTGCACGCGCCGCCTCGATGTCGGCGGCATAGGCGGGAAGGTCGGCTTCAGGGACACTGACCTCGCACGTGGGGTCGATTTCATGGGGCAACGTGAGATGGTCGGTGATGCAGATGGTGGTCAGTCCGAGCTCGCAGGCGCGGGAGACGTTGTCCTCCACACTCGCCTTGCCGTCGGAATAAAAGGTGTGGGTATGGCAGTCAACGAACTCCATGGTGCTCCCCTATCGTTTGCGCGTCGAGGCCTCGCGGCACACCCGTGCAAGTGCATGCGCCAAGCCCTCGCACTCCTCAGCACTCACACGCGCATCGAAGGAGATGCGCAGCGCACAGAAGGCGAGGTCGCGGGGCACTCCCATGGCAGCCAGCACATGACTGGGGTCGAGCGAACCGCTTGAACAGGCAGAACCGCCCGAAACTTCGTATCCCAGGTCGTCCAAGCCAAGGACGAGACCCTCCGTCTGATGGCCAGGCACAAGCAGATGCACGATGTTGGGAAGCGTCTCGGGCGTGTCGATGCCTTCGCGGCGCAAGGTCTCGAAAAAGTCGAGTCCTTCGGCGCACAGCGTGTCAACAATCAGGCGACCGTGGCTACGCAGAAGCGCGTCATTGTCTTGAAGCGTGGCAGCGGCATGCTTGGCGACGGCCGCAAAGGCCATGGCCGAACGCACGTCTTGCGTGCCGCTGCGAAGACCGCCCTCCTGGCCCCCTCCCACCTGCTGCGCCACGATAGGCGTGCGCGAGCGCACATAAAGCGCTCCGCACGAGACGGGACCCGCGACCTTGTGCGCAGCAAACGAGGCGGTGTCAACGCCCAATTGCGAGGTGCTGAAGGGAACATGGCCAAACGTCTGAATCGCATCGCAATGCACAAGCGCGCCCTGGGCATGCGCAAGGGTTACGACGCGCGCGATGGGCTGTACGGATCCAACCTCGTTGTTTGCGCCCATCACGCAAACGAGCGCCACATCGGGACCCAGCATGTGCTCAAGGGCCTCGAGGTCCACGACACCGTTGGAAAGCACAGGAATCCGCTCGACCATAAAACCATCACGTTCAAGTGAAGCCGCAGGGTCAAGAACAGAGTCGTGCTCAACAGCACTCACAAGCACGCGGCGGCGCTTGGAGCCCAGTGTTTGGAGCTGTGCGAGTGCCGTGCCGCGGATGGCGAGTGTGTTGGCCTCGGTGCCACCACTTGTGAAGACAATTTCGCTGGGACGCTTCGCGCCAACGGCGCGTGCAACGTCGGTACGAGCGCGTTCAAGCGCGGCAAAAGCAGCACGGCCGCTGGTATGCAGGGAGTTCGGATTGGCGCCGGCCCATTCTTGCGCGTCGTAGCGGGCCATCTCCTCACGGCACAGGCTGGACATGGGGCTTGACGCCGCATGGTCGAAATAGTGGCGCACGCGCATGCTTAGAGCACCAAGCTCGCAGCGCCAGCAGCCCTGATCTGCTCCATGGCGGCATGGGGATCCTCGGCACCGAAGATGGCCGAGCCAGCCACAAGCATGTTCGCGCCGGCCTCGCACACGAGCGGAGCAGTCTTGACGCCAATGCCACCATCAACCTCAACCACAGGGTTACAGCCGAGGTTTGCGCACATGTCACGCAGCTCGCGGATGCGGCGGGCGGTGGAGGTGATGTAAGACTGGCCACCGAAGCCGGGGTTCACGCTCATGACAAGTACGACATCGAGCTCCTCGACGACATCGCGCAGCAAGCACACGGGAGTGGCGGGGTTGATGGCGATGCCGGCAAGGGCCCCGCGCTCGCGGACATGGCGAGCAAAACGGTTGGCATGTGTGAGGGCCTCAAGCTGGGCAGTCACGAGCGAGGCACCTGCGTCGATGTACCAGTCGCTAGTCGACTCGGGGTTGTCCACCATGAGGTGCACATCGAGGGGGTTGCTGAAGCAGCCAGCCAGACCTTTGACGAACATAGGACCGATGGTGAGGTTCGGCAAGAAATGACCGTCCATGACGTCGACATGGATGAAGTCAGCGCCGTTGGAAACCTGCGAGACGCTCTCACGCAGGGCCATGAAATCCGCCGAGAGAATCGACGGGGACATCATCACATCGGTTTTGGACAACGTAGCTGCAGGCATGGCGTGCTCCCCTCTTCGAACTCCAGACGATGGGCGAAACAGTTTGTGTTAATCGAGACCGTAGAACTCCATGCGCGGAGTGCGGCGGAACAAGGTCTCGGCAATCTCGGGCAGAGGTGTGCCCTCATAGAGCAGCGAGTGCACCGCCTCGGTGAGCGGCACCTCGACTCCCAGCTCACGGGCCATATGCAGAATGGAACGGCAGGCGCGGGCACCCTCGACGACCATGTGGGTGCGTGCCTCGTAGGACTCGAGCGTTTCACCCTTTGCAAGCGCTGCGCCGAAGGTCTGGTTGCGAGAGTGGGCGCTCGTGCAGGTGGCAACGAGGTCGCCCATACCGGCCAGGCCCATGCAGGTCATGGGGTCGCCGCCGCGAGCGGCCACGATGCGGCTCATCTCGGCAAGGCCGCGCGTCATGATGACGGAGAGCGTGTTGTCACCAAACGAGAGACCCTTGACCACACCGCAGGCAATGGCCACAACGTTCTTGGCCGCAGCGCATACCTCAACACCCACCTCGTCGGTGGACACGTAGGTGCGGAAAAGATCAGCGTTAAAAAGGTCCTTAAAGTACTCGGCGCATGCCAGGTCGCTGGAGGCGGCGACGGCGCCGGCGGGCATGTCGAGGCAGACTTCCTCGGCATGGTTGGGTCCCGACAGGCACGCAATGCGATTGCGCCCCGTGAGCTCGTCTTCCACAACCTCGGTCATGAGCTTGTTGGTGCCGTACTCGATGCCCTTGGTAAGTACGCAAACGGGCAGGTCGGGCGCGATAAAGGGGCTGCAGTCACGAGCGACCGAGCGCAGGTGGCTTGAGGGCACAACGAACAGCACCGCGTCGGCCCCCTCGAGGCACCACGCATGGTCGGTGCTGGAGACCACATTCTCGCCTAGCTTGCATGCGGGCAAATAGACGGGGTTGGTATGCTCCTCGTTGATGGAACGGGCAACCTCGGGGTTGTGCGACCAAAGGCGCACCTCGTTGCCCTGCTTGGCCATATGCCCGGCAACTGCGGTACCCCACGAGCCGGCGCCGACCACGCAGACGCGCTGCTTCACCACATCACCTACTTCGACTTTTTAACGGAGAACTTGCTCTCCTGCCCGTGGGCGAGCTTCTTGATGTTGGAGCGATGGCCCCAAATGACAAGCGCCGACACGATGCAGACGATGACCGTGAAAGCCACCGAAGGCTGATAAAAAAGATTGGCAAAAATGGGCAGCGACAGGGCACCGGCAATGCTGCCGAGCGAGACATATCGCGTGCTAACAGCAAAAATCAGGAACGGCCCCCAGAGGCTCAGACCTGCCCACGGCATGAGCACCACCGCGCCGCCAAAGCCCGAAGCGATGCCTTTGCCACCATGAAAATGCAGGAATGGGGTGAACATATGGCCCAAAATGACCGCAAGGTACACCAGTGCCGCACACCAGTCGTAGACGCCGCCCGGGGCGGTCGTCTCGATGGCACCTGCGCCCACCACGCCGATGAGAAGCTTGCCGATCAAAACGGCGACCACGGCCTTGAGGATGTCGCTGACCAGCGTGAGAATGCCAGCCTTGGCACCCAGGGTGCGAGCCACGTTGGTAGAACCGACGTTGCCCGAACCCTGGGTACGGATATCCACGTTGCCAAAAGCCTTACCGATGAGATAGGCGGAAGGGATGCCGCCAAGAACATACGCGATGACACACGCCAGGGCACACATCACATAGACAAGCATGGTGGAAGGTTATCTCCTAACGGTTTCGCGCTGCCAAAGGCAAGAGCCTACATGGCCTTCTTCTTGAACTTGAACCTGATGGGCGTACCGGTGAGGTCGAAACGGTCGCGGATGCGGTTCTCGAGGAAGTGCTCGTAGTTGGGGGTGACGAGCTCGGGCATGTTCACGAAGATGGTGAAGATGGGAGGCTTGTTGCCCGTCTGCGTGATGTAGTTCATCTTGAGGCGCTTCGTGCCCTTCGTCACCGTGTGGCCGAACTCGCGCAGCTCGGTGAGGAGCTTGTTGAGCTGCGGGGTCGGGATGACCTGGCGACGGTGGGCGTCGGCGGTGTTCACAGCGTCCCACACGCGCAGGCAGGAGCGGCCCGTGAGGGCGGAGATGCGCACCACAGGGGCGTAGGAGACGAAGTGCAGGCGCTCGGCCACGTCGTTCTCGAGCTCCTCGCGGCGCTCGGCGGTGTCGACGAGGTCCCACTTGTTGAGCAGGACGACCACGGCGATGCCGTTGTTGTGCGCCATGCCGGCGACGCGCTGGTCCTGCTCGGTAACGCCGATGGTGGAGTCGATGACGATGAGGGCCACGTCGGCGCGCTCGATAGCGCGCTCGGCACGCACGTAGGAGTAGAACTCCAGGTCCTCGTTGATGACGGTGCGCTTGCGCATACCGGCGGTGTCGATGAGGCGGTACTTGACGCCCTCGTGCTCGACGAGCGTGTCGACGGCGTCACGGGTGGTGCCGGCCACGTCGCTCACGATGGAGCGCTGCTCGCCGCAGAGGCGGTTGAGCAACGAGGACTTGCCGGCGTTGGGGCGGCCGACGATGGCGACGCGGATGAGGTCCTCGGGGATCTCCTCCTCGGTGGCCTCAGGCAGCGAAGCCACGACGTCGTCGAGGATGTCGCCCACGCCGTTGCCGTGCTGGGCGCTGATGGGGTACGGGTCGCCCAGACCCAGGCTGTAGAACTCGTAGGCGTTGGCGTCCTGCAGGACGGAGTCGCACTTGTTGACGGCCAGGAAGACCGGCTTGTCGGTGCGCTTCAGGATGCGGGAGACGGCCTCGTCCTCCTCGGTGACGCCGGTCTTGCCGTCGACGAGGAAGATGATGGCGTCGGCCTCGTTGATGGCGAGCACCGCCTGGTCGCGAATCTTGCTCTGGAACGCATCCTCGGAATCGCCGACCTCGATACCGCCGGTATCGCACAGCGAGAACTCGGTGCCGTTCCAGTCCGAATCATGGAACGTCCTGTCACGAGTGACGCCCTCGGTCTCGTGCACGATGGCCTCGGGACGCTGGGAAACTCGGTTGACGAACGTGGACTTGCCCACATTGGGCCTGCCCACCACTGCAACGACAGGCTTTGTCATGGGTGAACCTCCTTGAGAAAAAACATACGTGCGCTCAGGGTACCACGCTCAGAGCGCTTCGAACGCGCGTTTGATGCCTTGGGGCACCGCGGTCACGAAAAAGCCCCGAGCACCGCGGTCCTCGAGCGCGTGGATAAGCTCGTCGGCCGTGACGCCGTCAAGCGTGAGACGGTCGGCGTTGAGCATGATGTCGGGCAGCCACACGACGGTGTGCGACAGGTCCTGGGGCAGCTGTGCCAAAACGTCGCAGGCGCACAGAAGGCCCGTGACGTTGACGTTGCCCCCGAAGTAGTCGTTCTCCACCGCCACGACCTCGCAGCGGCCCCCGACGGGCAGCGCAGAGACGAAGTCGCGCACCACGTGCGCGCTCGCGCAGCCCGAGACGAGCAGCACCCGCTCCCCCGCCGCATCGAGACGCTGGGCAGCCGCGCGGATGGGACCGAGCGCCTCCTCGTCAGCGAGCAGGCCGGCGGCCTCGTCGAGAAACGAGCGCACCATGCCGATGCCGTCGTAGTACTGGGGATAGCCGTCGTACTCCTCGGCGCAGGGCGGATCGGTGCGCGCCATGAGGTAGAACTCGTCGGCGAGCTGGTAACGCGTGCGACCCGTGGCCTTGCGGTTGCGCAGCTGGTAGGGCCACACGGCGTCGATGACCGCCTGGGCGCGGGCCGGCTCGTTGAACGACTCGGTGAACGTGTCCTGGTGGCGCGTGAAGCCCAGAGGCACGATGCCCAGCGAGGTGATGAGCGGGCGGGCCTCCACGAAGTCGAGCGTGCGCACGAGCTCCTCGCCGTCGTTCTCGTTGGGGCACAGCACGATCTGGGCATGGACCTCAATTCCGCCTTCGAGAATCTGCTCGAGGGCGTCCAGGCCGCGTTGGGCGTTCTTGCCCATGAGGCGGGCGCGCACATCGGGACTCACCGCATGCAGCGACACGTTGAGCGGCGACAGAGCATGCGAGACGATGCGCTCGACGTCGTCGTCGGTGAGGTTCGTGAGCGTGACGAAGTTGCCCTGGAGAAAGGACAGACGATAGTCGTCATCGCGCATGTAAAGCGTGCGACGCATGCCACGGGGAAGCATCTTCATAAAGCAGAAGAGGCAGTTGTTGCGGCATAAGCGCATGCCGTCGAACACGGCCCCGTCAAAAGAGATGCCCCAGTCCTGGCCCCAGTCGCGCTCGATATGGCACTCGAACTCGAACTCGTCGGGCGTGTCGGGGTTGGCGATACCCTCGAGGTCGACCTCGGGGCCGTCGGCCTCCCAATCCCAGTCGATCATGTCGCGCAGCTCAACACCGTTCACGTGCGACACGATCATGCCGGGCTCGAGACCCTCCAGGGCGGCTGGGCTGCCTGGCTCGACCTCGAGCACCGTGGCCCCGCGCCAGCGGGCACGCCCGCCGGGACGCGCCGCCTGGCCCTTGAGCAGCTCGCTTGTCGGCTCGTAGGGCGTGCTCGCGTCAGTCATGCGAAATCTCCTCGAGACGCTCCACCACGCCTGCCACCTGGTCGGCCGGGGTGGAGGCACCGGCAGTCACACCGATGGTCTCAACCCCCGCGAACCAGGCTGGGTCGAGCTCGCCAGGCGTCTCGATATGGTGGGTGTTGTCGCAGCGTTCGCGGCACACGAGGAAGAGCCTGCGCGTATTGCCCGAGTTCTTGCCGCCCACGACCACCATGGCATCGGAGCGGGAGGCGAGCTCGGCGGCAGCGCACTGGCGCTGCAGAGTGGCCGAGCACACGGTGTTGAACACGCGCAGCTCGCGCACGCGCGGCAGCAGGGCCGCGACGACCTCGTCGAGGAAGGCCTGCGTCTGCGTGGTCTGCACCACGATGCCAACGCGACGCTTGATTGCGACGTCGGCGAGTTCCTCGGCGCTAGAGACCACGAGCGCGTCTTTGCCGGAGCGCGCCAGGATGCCCTCCACCTCGGGGTGGCCCGCTTCGCCAAGCACAAGCACCTGGTAGCCCTCCTGCGCAAGGCAGGCGGCGGCATCGTGGGCCTTCTTCACATGCGGGCAGGTGGCATCCACCACATGCAGGCCGAGGGCCTGGGCGTCCTCGATGACCTGGGGCACGACGCCGTGGCTGCGAATGACGAGCGTGGCTGAGGCCGGCGCCTCGCGCACGTCGTCGATGGCGTCCACACCGCGGCTCGCAAGGTCGCTCACGACGATGGGGTTGTGAATAAGGGGCCCAAGCGTGCAGACCGTACCTCCCTGGGCGATGCAGTCCTCAACGATGTGCAGGGCGCGCTCCACGCCGTAACAGGCGCCGGCAAAACGCGCAGTCTGAATCTCGGCCATGTCGGCCCCTTCCCTTACGGTGGCGCCCACTACTTCGAAATCTGGGAGCGAAGCTCGCTGCGCATGGCGTAGACGCGCTCCATGCCCTGCGCCTCGAGCGCGGCAGCCTTCTCCTTGCGACCCTCGCCGGGCATGTCTGCCAGGCGCATCGGCTCGCCGAAGAGCACGCGCACGCGCGAGGGGCGCGGCAGCTTGTAGCGCTTGTTGGGATTGATGCGCTCTGTGCCGTCGATGGCAACAGGCACCACGTCTGCCCCGGACATCAGGGCAATGAGCGAGAAGCCGCCAAAGACCTCGGGGCGCGCCTCAGGATCCCAGATGCGCGTGCCCTCGGGGAAAATGAGCACGTTCTCGCCGCGCTTCAAGGCAGCGATGGCGCGCTTGATGGCCTTGGTGTCGGCCGTACCGCGCTTGAGCGGGATGGCGCCCACGCGGGCGAAGAACCAGGAGACAAACTTGTTCTCGTCAAGCTCGCTCTTGTACAGCGGGCGCATGTGCTCGCCGCTCACGCCGGCATAAGCCACCAGGAAGGCCGGATCGAACATCGAGGCATGGTTGCAGATGAAGACGCGGCCCAGCTCGCCGACAGGCCTGCCGTTCTTGCAGAACGGCAGCTTGCCCGAGACCGACCAGCGCCAGTACAGCTTGCCGAAGCCAAGCACCACGCGGTATGCGAAGGCGCTGAAGAGGCGCGCCCTGCGGGGCCACTCGGCAATGGGCATGTCGAAGTACTTCTCGGTGGTGGAAGGCTGGGGCTTCTTTTCGGGCTGGGGCTTGGTGTTTGCGGAATCGTTTGCGCTCATGGTTTATGCCTCCTGCGCCTGGGCGGCATCAATCAGGTCCTCAACAAGGCGCACCACGTCGGCGACGCCCAAGCCCGAGGAGTCGATATGCACAGCGTCCTCGGCCGCCACGAGGGGTGCGGTGGCGCGGGTGGAGTCGGCGCGGTCGCGCTCGACGATGCGGCGGTAGATGTCTTCCTCGCAGGCCTCGTCGGCGTCGGCGCCGAAGCGCTGCGTGTTCTGCACGCTGCGACGATGCGCGCGGGCATGGGCATCGGCCGTGAGGAACACCTTGACCTCGGCGTCGGGGAAGACGACGGTGCCGATGTCGCGGCCCTCGGCCACCACGTCGGCGGCACCTGCAAGTCTGCGCTGGAGCTCAACCATGGAGGTGCGCACGGCAGGAACGCTCGACACCGAGCTCACGGCAGCGTCGACGCGCGGCGTGCGAATCTCGCTCGTCACATCGCGCCCGTCAACCAGCACGCGCTGACCGCCGTCGGCGGCCGGGACGAAGGCAAGCTCGATCGACTCGGCGATTGCGGCCAGTGAGGCCTCGTCAGCAAGGTCGACGTCGCCCTCCAGGGCGAGCAGGGCAACGCTGCGATACATCGCGCCCGTGTCGAGGTAGACGAACCCCCTGCCCTGCGCAACAGCCTTGGCAACCGTCGACTTGCCCGCTCCAGCAGGGCCGTCGATTGCAACCTTCATGTCTAACTCCAATCTTTATTGTCTAGGCGAACGCTCCACCTTGTCTTGCACATCAACACTCAAAGGCTCTAGTTGAACCTACGACTTCTTAAGACTGCGAGGGTCAACACCCGGGCGCGTACCCGTGTAGCGGCCCGTTTCGGTGGCCTTGCGCAGGGCCTCGACCTCGGCGGCATTGAGCAACCTCCACTTGCCCACAGGAAGCCCGGCAGCGGTGATGGGGCCGAAACTCACGCGGTTGAGACGGAAGACTGGGTGCCCCACATAGGAGAGCATGCGCTTCACCTGGCGCTTGCGGCCCTCGTGCAGCACAACCTCAACCAGGTCGTCGCCGGCGTGCATGGAGGGATCGCACACGTCGCGGCCTTCAAAGTCCGAAAGTGTGCGCACCTCGGCGGGGGCAGTCATGCCGTCGTCGAGCTCCACGCCCTCGCAGAGCCTCTTCACGTCGAAGGGCGAGAGCCTGCCTGCCACGCAGGCATGGTAGGTCTTGTCCACGTGTGTGCTGGGATGCAGCAGGCGCGCGGCCAGCTCGCCGTCGGTCATGAAGAGCAGCACGCCCGTCGTGTCCTGGTCGAGCCTGCCCACGGGGAAAAGCCCAGGGTAACGATCGGTGGGCACAAGCGAGGCCACCGTGGGGCGGCCATAGGGGTCGTCCATGGTGGTCAGACAGCCCTCGGGCTTGTTGAGTACGAGGTAGACGTTGCCGTCAGAGAGGCTCACAACGCGGCCGTCGACCGTGACCACGTCCACCAGCGGGTCGACCTTGGTACCCAGCTCGGTGGCGACCTGGCCGTTCACGCAGACGCGTCCGGCGGTCATGAGGTCCTCAGAACCCCTTCGACTTGCAGCACCGGCGCGGGCAAGGAACTTCTGCAGGCGCATGGGGACGATGCGCTCTTCATTCTCAGGCGTTTGCATGTTACTCGTCGTCTCCGTTCGTGTCGGGAGCGTCCTGGGCGGGTTCGAGGTCGGCGTCTTCGCCCTCGTCCTCGGCGTCATCTGCCGCCTGGGCAGACATCTTGGCACCAAGGCGCTCGCTGATGAGGCGCCTTGTTTGCTCGTCAGGCGCGAAGTCTTCAAGGGGCGGCAGGTCGTTCAGGTCGTGCAGGCCAAAGCGCTCAAGGAAGGCCTTCGTAGTGCCGAACGTGGAGGCACCGGCCCCCTCGCGATGCGTGAGCTCGCGCACAAGGCCCTTGTCGATGAGCGAGGCAATGGCGCTGTCGGAACTTACGCCACGCACCGCGCGCACGCCGTCGCGCGTGGCCGGCTGCGTGTAGGCAATGACGGCAAGCGTCTCCAGAGCGGCGGCGGAAAGCTTGCGGGTGTCCCACGACTTCACGAAGGCGCGGACCGCCTCGTCGTGGCTGGGGTGCGTGTAGAGCCTCCAGCCGCCGGCCACGTAGCGCAGCTGAAAGCCGCGGCCCAGCTCGGCATACTCGGCGGAGAGGTCCTCGAGCGCCGCCTTGGCCTCGTCGCGGCCGCAGCCGAGCATCTCGGCAAAGACGGCGGTCTCCACGGGCTCGGTGGCCACAAGCAACAGCGACTCGAGCACCGAGCGCATGTCGTCGGTCTCCAGGGCCTTCAGGGCTTCAAACCCCATGCTCACTCCTCCCCCGACGCCGACAGCTCGCCCAGAGGCGCGGCATCGAGTGTCTTCTCATGCGACGTGATGGTGATGTCGCCAAATAACTCTTCTTGCTCCAGGCCCACGATGTCGCGTTTTCCCAGCTCAAGCAAGGCAAGGATGCTCACGACCTTGTTCTGGGTGGAGGGGTTGTCCTCCACGAGCTCGCTGAACAGCATGCGCTGGCGAGCGCGCACCACGGCGTCGACCTCCACGACGCGCTCCTCAAGCGGCATGCGCTTGGCGGCGATGTGCTCGCTTTGCAGCAGCACGAGTTCGCGGCGCCCCAAAAAGCGCGCACAGGTGCGGGCGAGCTGGTCGAGCGTCACACCCTTGAGGAAGTCGGGGGCGGCGTCACGGAAGCGTTCGTCGGGGCCGATGGTGCGCGGGTGCATCTTCGACTCGGCGAGCATGCGCGACTCAAGCGCGGCGGCGGCCATCTTGTAGGTGCGGTACGCCATGAGCCTGGCCACGAGGACGTCGCGCATCTCGTCGGCCGTGAGGTCCTCGTAGCCGTCGTCGAAGTCCTCCTCGGTCGTGTCCTCCACAGGGTCGCCCTGCACAAGCGCGGCCGCCTTGAGGTCAAGCAGCGTGGCAGCCACGAGCACGAAGTCGCTCGCCACCTCCAGGTCCACGTCGGGCATGTTCGCGACCTCGGCGAGGTACTGGTCGGCCACTGCGGACACGCTCACGGTGCCGATGTCGATCTTTTGACGCATCACCAGCTGAAGGAGCAGGTCAAACGGCCCCTCGAAGCCAGCGACGGAAACACGGTACGCCATACGCAGCTCGCCTTAGGGAATGAGGACGTTCAGCAGGGCGTAGGCCGTGTGCTTGAGGTACCAACCCAGCGGGTCCCACGGCGTGACCATGGGAACGAGGAACAGCAAGGCAAGCAGGATGAACATGGAGTACTGCTTCACTTTGTAGAACTTCTCCATGCCGGCCGGCGTGAGGAACGCGGTCACGATGCTCGCGCCGTCGAGCGGCGGCAGCGGGATGATGTTGAAGAAGAGCAGCACGAGGTTGATGAGGCAGTAGTAGTAGCCGATGCGGTAGACCCAGATGAGCGCCTCGACCATGCCCATCGACATGGTCGGCGAGACCGCGGCCTGCACGATGCAGCAGATGGCCGCGCCCACAAGCGCCTGGGCCAGGTTGCTGGCAGGGCCGGCGAAGGCCACGATGAGCTCGCCGCGCTTGCGGTCCTTGAAGTACATGGGGTTGTACGGCACGGGCTTGGCGTAGGCAAAGATGGGGCCGCCGATGAAGCTCATGATGAGCGGCAGCAGCACCGAACCGACGGGGTCGAGGTGCTTGGCCGGGTTGAGCGAGAGCCTGCCGGCGCGCTTGGCCGTGGGGTCGCCCAGGCGATAGGCGGCATAGCCGTGCGAGATCTCGTGCACCATGATCGAGAAGACGATGCACGCGAGCTCGATCAGTACGATAAAAATGCGTTCAGGCGTCATGGAGCTCACTTGACGACCCCCTTAAGGAAATGCAGCAAACGGGCAAGCAGGAAGAATGCAACGGCAAGCAGCGCAAAGTCGGTGCGGAACACCCCGCCGAAAGGCGAGGCCACCACACCCCAGAAGCACAGGGGCGCCGGGATGAGCTGCGTAATGGAAAGCGCCAGAGGCGCCACATGCAGGGCAAGGGCCACCTGGGTGGACAAAAGCGAGGCACACAGCAGCAACAGCACCAGGCTCACGGCCATGCAGATGCAGCTCAGCACATAGAGAACTGCCCTCACAACGCCAGCCATGCTAGTTCCCCTGCAGCTGGGAGAGGGCGGCTGCCGTCTCCTCCTCGATGAGCGTGGAGAGCTCGAGCCACTCCTCCTCGAGCTGCGCCAGGCGCGGCTTGATCTTGGAGTACTCGTCCATGGCCTTGTCGAAAGCGGCTTTGTCGTCGTAGAGGTCGTTGGACGACATCATCTCGACGAGCTCGGCATGGCGCTTCTGGGCCGCGGTCATCTCCTTCTCCACCTTGGACAGGCGGCGCTTCTCGTCGGCGAAGCGGCGGGCCACCTCGGCCTTTGCGGCAGCCTCGGCCTTGCGCTGATCGCGCGAGCGGTAATTGCCGCCCGTCTGACGCTCGGGGGCGGCAGGGACGGCCTGCTTGGCACCGCCCTGCTTGCCGCCGGAGGCGCGGCCGTCGCGCGCGCCCTGGGGCGCCTCGCCCGTGAGCTGCTCGGACTTCCAGAGATAATAGTCATAGTCGCCGTCGTACACGGTGATCTGACCGTCTTTGACCTCGACGATGCGGTTGGCCACGGCGCGGATGAGGTGACGGTCGTGCGAGATGAGCACAATGGTGCCGTCAAACTGCGACAGAGCCTCCTCGAGGATGTCCACCGAGTCGATGTCGAGGTGGTTGGTGGGCTCGTCGAGGCACAGCAGCGGCGTGGGCGCCACGAGCATCTTGGCCAGCGCCAGACGCGCCTTCTCGCCACCGGAGAGCACCGACACCTTCTTCTCGATGTCGTCGCCCTTGAAGAGGAACGCGCCTAAAAGCTGGCGCTCCTCAGAAGAGGTCCAGCCGGCGGCAGAGCGGTCCATCTCCTGCATCACTGTGTTTTTGGCGTCGAGCTCCTCAAGCTGGTGCTGGGCGTAGTAGGCCACGCTCACGTGGTCGCCAAGCTTGCGGGTGCCCGCGTCGGGCGCCTGGTCGCCGGCAATCATCTTCATAAGGGTGGACTTGCCCGCGCCGTTGGGGCCCACCAGGGCGATGCGCTCGCCGCGATAAAGCTTGAGCGAGACGTCGGAGTACACGTGCTTGTCGCCGTAGCTCTTGGCCACGTGCTTGAGCTCCATCACGAGGTCGGAGGTGCGCAGCGGCTGCGGGAAGTGGAAATGGACCTTCTTCTGCTGCTCGGGCAGCACGATGCGCTCGGCCATGAGCTTGTCGAGCTTCTTGATGCGGTCCTGCGCCTGACGGGCCTTGGTGGCCTTGTAGCGGAACTTCTCGATGAACTCCTCAAGGTGGGCAATCTCGCGGTCCTGCTCAGCCTTGGCGGCCTTGAGCTGCTCGAGTGCTGCCTCGCGCTGCTCGATGAAGGAGGAATAGTTGCCAGTGTACACGGTGAGCTTACCGTGCTCGATGGAGGCCACGTGGTTGACCATGCCGTCGAGGAAGGCGCGGTCGTGGCTCACGATGAGGATGGCGCCGTCGTAGCTCGAAAGGAAGCTCTCGAGCCAACGGACGCTGGCAAGGTCGAGGTGGTTGGTGGGCTCGTCGAGCAGCAGCACGTCGGGGTGGCGAAGTAGCAGCTTGGAGAGCTGAATGCGCATCTGCCAACCGCCGGAGAACTCGGAGACGTCGCGGCTTAGGTCAGAAATGGGGAAGCCCAAGCCGGTGAGGATGGCGCGAGCGCGGGGCTCGATCTCGTAGCCGTCGGCCGCCTCGAAGCGGTTGCGGGCACGGCCGTACTCCTCGAGGAGCTGCTCGTGGTCCTGCACGTGGGCAGGATCGGACAGCAGGTGCTCGAGCTCGGCGATGCGCTTCTCAAGGGCGCGAATCTCGGTGGCCGAGGAGAGCACCTCCTCGATGACCGAGCGACCCGAGATCTCGATGGCCTCCTGCTCGAGGTAGCCCACCGAGGTGTTCTTTGCGAAGTAGATGTTGCCCGAGTCGGGAGTCTCGACGCCCATGATCATCTTGAGCATCGTAGTCTTGCCCGCGCCGTTGGGGCCTACCAGGGCATAGCGCTCGCGAGCGTTGATCTGAAACGACGCGTCGCTGAAAAGGGTGCGTCCACCAAAGGACTTCGTAAGCTTGTCGACCTGTAGGATCATGAGGCCAGATTCCAATCTTCGTCACGGGAGGGGCTGGCAGCCGTGGTAACAGTTAGAGCAACTATAGCCCAAGCCCCGCGCCCTCATACCCTCACACGGAAGGCTCTAGAAGAAGAGCGGATTGCACGCCCCACAGACAGCAAAAAGGCCTGGAAGGCATGCCTTCCAGGCCTTGCGGCAATCACTGGTGGGCCCAGCAGGATTCGAACCTGCAACATAGGGATTATGAGTCCCCCGCGCTAACCGTTGCGCCATAGGCCCAGTATGAAAGAACCATACCACAAGCATCGCACCGCGAACACGCAAGTTACAAAAACACAGGGGAAGAGGACCCGAAAAAGACCCGCCCGCCTCCCCATGGCAAGAGGAAGCGGGCGGGAAAGATGATGGACGCGCTGCGCGGCCTAGGCGGCCAGAGCGGAGGCGGGGTCCTCCCCTAGCGCGAGCGAGTCGGACGCAGGGTCGCCCTCGTCGGAGACGGCGGAATCATCCGAAGGACCCTCGTCGGGCGCGGACTCCTCGGAGGGCTCTTCGGGCTCGGAGGGAGCCTCAGGCGTAGCCGGGGTCTCGGGTTCGCTGGGGACCTCGGACTCCGAGGGCTCGCTGGGGACCTCGGGCTCCGAAGGCTCGCCGGGCTCGACCGAAGGCACATCGGGCTCGGAGGGCTGCTCGGGGGTGGAGGGCTCAGAGGGAGCCGCAGCGTCGCCGGGCTCGGCGGGCGCTGCATCCTGTACCTGCGGCAACTTTGCCTCGTGGCCGTCCTGCACCGCCCATGCCTGGAGGGCTGTAAGGTCGGCTATGGGGTTGCCCTCGCAGTTCAGGCGCACGAGGGCGTCGAGGCCCCCGATGTCGAGCGAGGAGAGCCCGTTGCCCGACACGTCGAGCTGCGCAAGCGATGATGCCTTGCCCTCGACGCGCTCGAACGAGACGGAGGCGAGCCTCGTCATGCCGGCACGGTCGGAGTCGTTCCACGAGAGGTTGGCAGACACCACGGGCACGCCCGCGACCTCGAGCGGGACAACCAGGGAGTCGCCCTCGCCCGCATACCCAGTGAGATACGCACCCGGCCCCACGTAGCGCCCGGCCAGCTCGGGGTACTCAAGACCGTACTCGAAGGACGCACCCTCAGGCACGACGACGTAGCGCAGGCCGTCCTGCTCCCCCTCGACGATCTGAGCAGGCAGCAAAGCATCAGCGTCCGACGCAGCGTCAGCCGCAACCGCCAGCGTCGCCGGCTTCGTCCTGGTGAACGTCCCCGCAACGCCCGCAGGCGGACGGTCGTACTCCTTACCCTCAGCGTCATACCAGGGGCCGTACGGGAGCTCACCAACAAGCGGGCCGCATCCTGTACCCAAGGTCACGGAGCTCAGGGACGAGCAGTCGGAGAACATGAAGGAGAGGTCCGTCGCCGAGGAGACGTCCCAGCCGGAGAGGTCGAGGGACTGAAGGCGTGAGCAGCCGCGGAACACGCTGTAGAGGTACGTCGCCGAGGAGACGTCCCAGCCAGAGAGGTCGAGGGAGGTCAGGGACGAGCAGCCGGAGAACATGGAGGAGAGGTTCGCGGCCGAGGAGACGTCCCAGCCGGAGAGGTCGAGGGAGGTGAGGGACGAGCAACCCTCGAACATGGAGCGGAGGCTCGTCGCCGAGGAGACGTCCCAGCC
>ERZ1034984.1140-NODE-1140-length-26787-cov-9.958028_pt1 | contig 26787 bp, 25 predicted proteins | sample MGYA00520589_ERZ1034984 | MGnify/ENA primary metagenome ERZ1034984 (study PRJEB33766, sample SAMN09781790) | gut metagenome | biome: gut microbiome | host: Homo sapiens | place: Madagascar | study: EMG produced TPA metagenomics assembly of the PRJNA485056 data... | reverse complement strand
CTTTTAATTCTGCTGACAAATCAATTAAATATGTAATTTCTTCCGGTGTATAATCCTTTAATTTTAAAAAATGACGTCCTTTTAAGTTCATGTTTTCACTCCTGTTCTATGCATATGAGAGCGGGCTGTCCGAAATTGTGACACCCCGCTCTTGTTTCTTAGTTCTGACTTACTTTATTTATCCTCTTTTGCTACTTCTGCAATAGATTTTACTAATCCTGCCATTCCCTGGATTTCAGATGGGATAATAATTTTTGTAGCTTTTCCATCTGCTGCCTTTGCAAATGCTTCTAAGCTCTTTAACTGAAGTACTGCACCGTCTGGCTGAGATTCTTTTAAGAAACGAAGACCATCTGCGTTTGCCTGCTGAATCTTTAAAATAGCTTCTGCCTGACCTTCTGCCTCACGAACGGTTGCTTCTTTCTTTGCTTCTGCACGAAGAATTGCTGCCTGTTTTTCTGCTTCTGCATCCAAAATTGCAGATTCTTTCTTACCTTGTGCCACAAGGATAGTTGCTGTCTTTTCTCCTTCTGCTCTTGTAACAGCCTCACGACGTTCACGCTCTGCCTTCATCTGTTTCTCCATGGCATCCTGAATTGCCTGTGGAGGAATGATGTTCTTAAGTTCTACACGGTTTACCTTGATTCCCCAAGGGTCTGTTGCCACGTCAAGAGAAGCTCTCATCTTGGTATTGATTGTCTCTCTGGAGGTAAGTGTTTCATCTAACTCCATATCACCGATGATGTTACGAAGTGTTGTTGCTGTTAAATTCTCAATTGCCATAATTGGATTCTCTACTCCGTAAGAAAACAATTTTGGATCTGTTATCTGGAAAAATACAACGGTATCAATTCTCATTGTTACGTTATCCTTAGTGATAACCGGCTGTGGTGCAAAATCTACTACCTGTTCTTTTAATAATACACGTTTTGCGACACGATCAATAAATGGAACTTTAAAATGAATTCCAACGCCCCATGTAGCTAAGTAACCACCTAAACGCTCGATAACCATTGCGTTTGCCTGAGGTACCACCTTGATACAGGATGCTAATAAAACTAATATTAATACAATTAAAATAATGAATACTACTAATCCACCTGGCATAATAAACTCCTCCGTTTATAATATTTGTTCTTTTTATTATTTTTGTTCTTTCACCTTTACAATTAACTTTACACCTTTGATTTCTACAATTTCAACAACGGTGTCTTTGGCAATTATGGTATCATCCACAGCTCTTGCTGTCCATTCCTGACCGGCTACACTTGCCACACCTTCTGACTTCAGATTATCAATTGTTTCAATCACTATGGCTTCCCTTCCAATCAAACTTTCTGCATTGGTACGGGTCTTATCGTGATTTAGATACTTCATTGCAAAAGGTCTTGTAAATATCAGCAATATAAAGGACACTATACAGAACAATATCCACTGCATCAGAGTACTTGCACCAAGTAAACTAGCAATAAATGCAACCAGTGCTCCACCGGCAAACCAAATCGTGGTAAGTCCCAATGTTATAATCTCAATAATTGCCATTACAACAATCATTATCAGCCAGAAAAGCCCTTCCATAACTTCCCCTCCTTTATAATTTATAGTTTCTTCCATATTACTATACTTTTTCCAAGATTACAATATTTAATGCAACAAAAAGCAGCCCCATCAATATTGATAGAACTGCTTTCCGTTTGTATGTTTATTTAAAAGAATACATGGTTTCCGATTACGATTCCTGCCTGTCCGGATGCTGCATTTTTAAAGTTCTTAGCTCCGCCTACATTATCAGCTCCGTTAATTGCTTCCTGAGCTGCCTGTAAACAACTTCCGCTAACTCCTCTGCTTAATACACTTTCCAATCTTCCGCTGGATGCCGGTGAAAACTGTCCGCGCTGGTAAATAACTCCTGAAATGCTTCCTGCATATCCTGCACGATAACGATTCATTACAACAGCTCCAACTGCCAACTGACCTTCATAGCCTTCGCTTCCTGCTTCACACTGAATTAATGCTCCCAGCAATGTGACATCATCATAAGATGCTGCAACTGCATCTTTCTGTGTCTTAGCAGCCTTTTTCTGCTCTTCCTGTGCTTTCTTTGCCTTTTCCGCTTCTGCCGCTGCGATAGCTGCCTTTTCTTCCTCTACGGAAATTGCTTTTCCAAGCTCTAAATCTACATTTACAAATTCCTGACTTACATATCCTGTTTTGTCATTACATTTAACAGCAACCCATCCTTCTACCTGTGGTGCCTCTTTGTCTACCTTGAGCTTTCCGCCCTCTTCCATTACATCTAAGATTTCTATTCCATCTTCGGAAGATGCCTGTGCTCTTACTCTTACACCACCACTTACTGCTGTAGCATATGTGGTTCCCTGTTCATTTGCAAGATTTTCTGCCTGAATTCCGGTTACACAGAACTCATTTTTTACATATCCTTCTACACTTCCGGAACTAATCTTTGTCCAAACATCGCCACGTTCTACGATATCTGCAACTGCTCCTTTATGAATCTTTCCTACTAATTCAGAATCATCAGATGCCTCTGAACGAACATTCAGATAATCCTCTACATTTGGCATAAGCTTTGAAGCCCATGGAGATACTTCCTCATTTACCATCTGTACCGGTGCTTCTACATTTGTCTGTTGCACTGTTACAGCTGCGTTTTCCACCTCCGCTGACTCTTGCGCTGTTTCGATTGCCTCTGCTGCTTCTGCCACCAAATTATTTTCTGTCTTCTCTATGGTTGCTACTTCATTTTCTTCTTTGGTCTCTTCTGCGAATTCTGTTTCCGGTTTCTGATTTGCTGCCTTGGTAGATACGTTTGTACCAAATGCTGCTGAAAGTGTAATAGCAAGTGCAAATCCTGCAATTATTCCGCTTTCTATAACCTTCTTGAATTTCATAATTAACCTCCTGATTGTACATCGCTGCATAAATTTCATTTTATTATATTATTTTATGCAAATTTGTTACAATTATTACAACTCTGTTACAATATAGCAAAATTTTTGTAATTTGTCAAGTTTTCAAAAATATGTGCTGTTTTTTACTCTTATTTTGCCCATTTTCTTTGTCTATTTTCACCATTTCTTTTCCTTATATTTTGTCGCTTTTTATTGCATTTGACAAATTATGATGTTATAATGTAGCAAAGACGCATGAACAAAGGAGGAATTCTTGTGGGTAACGTAAAAAAGGCTGCAACAAAGCCAAAAAGAGAGAAAAATTTGCAGAAAAAAAGCTCCGGAAAATCAGCAAAAACCGGTTTCTTTTCTTCCATCAAATCAAAAATCGTCATGCTTCTGACAGGTTCCATTTTTGTGGGTATTGTATTAAGTATTGCACTGATTATCCCATCTGTTAGAAATAATACTATGACCCTGACAAAGGACTATATGGATGATATGACCTCTGCTTACGGACGTGTTTTGGATCAGAATATTAACATTTCTGTTATGTACCTATATGCGGACCGTTTGGAAAACTTAGTAGGTGGTGTTGGACTTGAAGGAATGGACAGCAGTTACTTCTATGTAACAAGTGCTGACGGAACTATTCTTTACCACCCTGACCAATCTAAAATTGGTACTATGGCAGAGAGTTCGGTTATACAGGGTGTTGTAACTCAACTCGATAAAGGAAATATTCCAGACCCTGCCGTAAAGCAATATAAATATCACGGTACACAAAAATATGCTTCTTATTATGTTGCCGGAAATGGGAAGGCCATTCTGATTCTTACCGCTGACAAAAATGAAGTTATGGCATCTGTTAACAAGGCATTTTATACTGCAATCGGTGCCGGTATTTTCATTATTGTATTACTTGGCATTGTAGGTTACCTTATCACTGCTAAGCTTACACGACCTATTTTACAGGTCACAACCCTTATCAATCGTTTAGCGGATATGGATTTTCAGGAAGATGCAAAGACCATTAAAATCAGTAAACGTTCGGATGAATGCGGCACTATGGCAAAAGCCCTTCTTGCCTTGCGCGAATCCCTCGTTCAAGTTGTAACGGATATTAAAAATCAAAGTGCTTTATTATATGAAACTTCTGCACAATTAACCGGAAGTGCAAATACTACAAGCGGTACTGTGCAAAACGTAGAACAAGCGGTTTCTGAAATTGCCTCCGGTGCAACAAATCAGGCACAGGAAACACAAAAGGCTACCGAAGATATTGTTCTCATGGGTACTATGGTGGAAGATACCAATTCTCAGGTTTCTGCTCTGCATAACGCAGCAGATGCAATTAAAGAATCCAGTGATACTGCTAACAATACCCTTCAGGAACTTGACCTTATTAATAAGAAAGCAATTGATTCTATCAACGTTATTTACGAACAAACACATACAACAAACGAATCTGCTCTGAAGATTAAAGAAGCAACTACATTGATTGCCTCTATTGCCGATGAGACAAACTTACTTTCTTTAAATGCTTCTATTGAAGCTGCAAGAGCCGGAGAAGCTGGTCGTGGATTTGCCGTTGTTGCTTCTCAGATTCAAAAACTTGCAGAACAGTCCAATGACTCCGCAAGACAAATTGATGAAGTTATTTATGCACTGTTAGAAGATTCTGAAAAGGCTGTAAAGACCATGGACGAAGTAAAGACTATTATGGAACAACAGAGCGAAAACGTATCCAAAGCCGGAACTGTGTTCTCTCAGGTGGAAACAGGTATTACAGAGTCTATCAATGGTATTGCCCAGATTGCGGACCGCACAAACAAGTTAAACTCTACCAGAAGCGGTATTGTTGATGTGGTGCAAAATCTTACTGCTATTGCAGAAGAAAATGCAGCAAGTACGGAAGAAACATCTGCTGCTGTTATTGAAGTTGCAAACGTAATGCAAGAGATTTCAGACCATGCGGCAGAATTACAGAATATTGCTTCTACCTTGGAAAAGAATATTTCCATTTTCAAAATTTAATGCTTATACCAAAAGAGCGCTACATACACGAATATATGTAGTGCTCTTTGTTTTATTTCCGCAAGTTTCTCATAGTTTACGCAAGTTTTGTCTCGTCTTAGGAAAAATATTCCTGCAAAACAGCATTAAAGATTTGTTCATCCTCTTCCTGCTTTTTCAATGCTTCTATCTTAGCTCTAATTTCCTCTTCCCGTTCCATATGTTGCTCACCATCTGTTTCCTCTTCTTCTGTAAGAATCACATCAAAATACGCCTGCATATTTGCAGTAATGCTCTTCAAACTAGAATTTAATCTTTTTATCTGTTTTAAAATCCCTGTTAACAGGCACAATATCACTATTCCAAACACTGCCTCCAGTCCGATTTTTGCTATCTCTCCGTAATTTTGCAGTAGATCTGTTACTGTATTCATAATCCCGCCTCCTTTTCTTCTCTTATTATAATGGAGTTTGCTGCTTTTGGAAAGTAGGACAAACCCACTTTTCATCGCATGTTTCGGGCTTTTTCGACGACATGTTTCCCTTGACTTTTTTATAGAGGAGTATAAAATAATGAGTAATGATAATTTGAAAAATAATTTTGGAGGTTCTAATGAAACGAATCGTACTTACCGGTGGTGGAACTGCCGGACATGTTACTCCTAACATTGCATTGCTTCCCCGTTTAAAAGAACTGGGATATGATATTCACTACATCGGCTCCTATGAAGGAATGGAAAAAAAGCTGATTGAAGACTGCGGTATTCCTTATTATGGTATTTCTTCCGGAAAACTACGCCGTTACTTTGATGTAAAGAACTTTTCCGATCCTTTTAAGGTATTAAAAGGATACGGTCAAGCGCGTAAACTTTTGAAGAAATTGAAACCGGATGTAGTTTTTTCTAAGGGAGGATTTGTGTCTGTTCCTGTTATCTTTGCCGCAAAGCGTTGCCACATTCCAGCTATTATACATGAATCTGATATTACTCCGGGACTTGCTAACAAGCTTGCTATTCCAAATGCCTATAAGGTATGCTGTAACTTCCCGGAAACTTTAAAATATCTTCCGGCTGACAAGGCCATACTTACCGGTTCTCCAATTCGAAGCGAGTTATTGAGCGGTAACCGTCAAAATGCTCTGAATTATTGCCATTTGACAGAGGAAAAACCTGTTATTCTGGTAGTCGGTGGAAGTAGCGGTTCCCAGTTTATTAACGAGGTTGTTCGTGGCATATTGCCAGAACTTTTAAAGAACTATCAGGTTATTCATCTGTGCGGAAAAGGAAATCTGGATAAATCCTTACATGGTACGGCTGGTTATGCTCAATTTGAGTATGCCAACCAGGAATTAAGTGATATGTTTGCTCTTGCAGATATTGTAATTTCCCGTGCCGGTGCAAATTCTATCTGCGAATTACTTGCCTTACATAAGCCAAATATTTTGATTCCACTTTCTGCCAATGCCAGCCGTGGTGACCAGATATTAAATGCACACTCTTTTGAACAACAGGGATTTAGTATGGTGATTGAAGAAGAGAATTTAAGCAATGTAGTTCTTTTAGACGCAGTGCAAAAGCTCTACGAAAATCGTGACCAATACATCACCGCCATGAAAGAAAGTAAGCAGATGAACTCAGTGGAAACTGTAGTTCAAATTATTGAAGAAGCTGCTAAAAAATAATCATACACAAAAGGGAAGATTTGTTGATTCAAATCTTCCCTTTTTCTTGCTCAAGTTTTATTTTGATTTATTAAATATTTAATAAATCACTATATACTTTCAAAGCTCCGTCTGTTTCATGTGCTAATACACGCTTTGCTAATACTTTACCAAGCTGTACACCTTCCTGATCAAAGCTGTTGATATTCCATACAAATCCCTGGAACATAACTTTATTCTCGAAGTGTGCTAAAAGTGCTCCAAGTGTCTTAGGATTTAACTGGTCACCTATGATAATACTGGATGGACGTCCACCTTCAAAACTCTTGTTGCGGTCTTCATCTGCTTTACCACATGCAAAAGCAACAATCTGTGCAGCAACATTTGCACACAGTTTTTGCTGACTTGTGCTATCCTGAATCACAACATCTCTGCCCATCTGATTGTTTTTAAATCCAACAAACTGAAGTGGTACAATATCAGTTCCCTGATGAAGCAACTGATAGAAGGAGTGCTGTCCATTAGTTCCCGGTTCACCGAAAATAACAGGACCTGTCTGGTAATTTACCGGTTCACCAAAACGGTTTACAGATTTTCCGTTGGATTCCATATCAAGCTGCTGTAAATGAGCTGGGAAACGGCTCAATGCCTGAGAATACGGAAGAATTGCTGTATTCTGATATCCCAATACGTTACGTTCATAAACACCAATCAATGCATCTAACATTGCAGGGTTTGCAAGTAAGTCTTTATTCTTAGCCAGTTTATCTTCTGTTGCGGCACCCTCTAAGAACTGTGCAAATACTTCTGGTCCAAATGCCAGGGATAAAACTGCACCACCTACTGCAGAAGTGGAAGAGAAACGTCCTCCGATATAATCATCCATATAGAAAGCTGCAAGATAGTCATCACTCTTTGCTAATGGAGATGTTTCACTTGTAACTGCAATCATATGTTTAGAAGCGTCTAAGCCTGCATTCTTTAATGCATCTTTTACAAAAGATTCATTGGTTAATGTCTCAAGTGTTGTACCTGATTTTGAAACAAGTACGAAAAGTGAATGTGCTACATCAATACTATTTAACACGGCTGCTGCATCATCCGGATCTACATTACTGATGAACTTTGCTTCCATTTTAAAAGTATGATTTACTTTTGCCCAATTCTCAAGTGCTAAATACATTGCACGAGGTCCAAGGTCACTACCGCCGATACCAATCTGTACAACGGTTGTAAACTTCTCTCCTGCTGCGTTTGTAATCTCACCATTATGCACTTTGTTTGCAAGCTCTGCAATTCTCTTTTGCTGCTCTAAATAAAATGTACGCTTATCTACGCCATCTGCTACTACAGCTTCTCCCAACTGTCCGCGGGTCATGTGATGAAGTACACGACGCTTTTCTCCGGTATTTACAACTTCACCATTGTAAAGTGCCTCAAACTTTTCTACCAGCTGAGTCTCTTCTGCTAATTTTGCAAGTGCTGCAAGTACATTGTCATCGACCTGTTTTGCTGCATAATTATAAACAAGTCCTTCTCCCATAGGTACAGAGTACTTCTTTACTCGTTCTGCACCATTTTCTCCTGTCATAGTTTCTCCCAAATTTACGCGCACTACTTTGGAAAGTTCCTGATATGCATGAACTGTATCCAAATTATTCCAATTGATCATGATTCGTGCCTCCTTAAATCGATATGTTATAACTTCTTATCGGAGAAATTATACTATTAAATCACTTTAAATTCAAGCATAACCAAACGTAAGATTGATTCTGATTTGCATTATTTTCTATTTTATCAGCTTCTGATGAATCTCTTCTAATTCACTATCACTCAATTCCAGATGATTCCAACAAATCTTGTCCTCATTCCCGTCATTTTTATAACGCGGAATCAAATGCATATGGAAGTGAAATACGGTCTGTCCTGCTACTTCTCCATTATTCTGTACTAAATTAAATCCATCGCATTCCAAATTATCTTTCATCTTCTTTGCCAGCTTCTTTGCTAATTTCATGGCATCTGCTGCAACTTCTTCCGGTATTTCATACAAATTCGCATAATGCTCTTTTGGAAGAATTAAAGCATGTCCCTTAGTTGCCGGACTAATATCCATAATTACACGAAACTGCTCATCTTCATATATGGTTTTAGATGGAATGTCTCCTGCTGCAATTTTACAAAAAATACAATTTGTGTCTTTCATTGTGCTACCTCCTACTTATCCTAAAACAAATATCTGATCTAACATTTTTAACGTTTTAAAATCACCCTTTGCAGTCATTGCACCTGTCATAAATGCCCGCTGAAAGGTCATTCTTCCTTGTATGATTTCTTCCATTACAGAAACCGGAAGTTTTGCTAATACATCTACGTGCTCCTCCTGTCCGTAATGAATATTTAATTCTTCATTGTGAACATTAATGGTTAATGGCTTTTTCCTGCCCTCTATCATAAATGTATAGATTGCCGAGAAATCTTCCTGTGGTACAAACACATTTTTTAACTCATGGATATACGCTACCTCGTCCTCCGTTTCACTCTTTCCCATCATATCTTTAAACATACTGGTCAACTCTTCAATATCTTCCTTCTGTTTTTTTACATAATTGTCGTTTGACACAAACTTGGAAAGCTGTTCACTTTCCTGTGGTGTTAAATCCATCTGCTGGGTACGCAGTACAGACTGTTTTACTGCCTGATTACTTGTTGGAAGATTCTTGATTTTCTGAGAAATGGTTCGATACAGATTCTCTGCCTTTTTCTCAATAATCAATGTATAATCATGATTCATTTCAAAAGAGACCAAATCATCCACATAACCGCATAAACCTGCGCAAGGAAGTCCACCTAAAATTTCCCATGCATTTGATAAGGTAAGTTCTCCTTCCCGTTCCCCGTAAGTCGTAGACATGACAATGGGCTGCATATACGTTGTTGCTATTTTATCCTTGTCTGCATACAACCAGCATGCGTCCAGAAACTGCTGCATATAGCCACCGATTCCCAACCATTCTACTGTGGTCGCCAGGATGATTCCATCTGCATCTTTAATAGTCTGTGGTAACGTGGAAATGCTATTCTTATATTCAAATATATTATATCGCTCTACGTTTACTCTTAACTCTGTTAATACTTCCTGCATTTTATTAATGACATAAATTGTCGGGTCATCCATCAACCCTCTTCCGCCATAATAGATATTTATCTTCATATACTGCCTCCAATTTTTTCACTATCCTTAGTATATAAATTTTCCCTGATAAAATCAATCTATTTTAATAAAATACATAGGCTTCTGCCCCAAATTGTACCATGTCATTCTTATTTAATTTTTCACTTTTATGATATTCTAACTTTTCCCCATTTAAGTAAGTTCCATTGGTGGAATTTAAGTCTTCAATATAATATTCTCCTTCTTTTTTCAAAATTCTTGCATGCAGTCTGCTGATGCTCTCTGTTTTTATATTGGCATCTGCCTGCCCGGAGTTACGCCCTATAAAAAACTCTACTCCCTGAATCCATATATCTTCACATTGATTTTCCCCCTGGTACACCAATTTTCCCTCTGGTTGATTTTTATTTTTATATAGTTTTTGGGTATGATACGTTTCAATTGGCATTTCCTTTGAAGTTTTCTTTTTCTTTTGTTTTTTCTTTTGTGTTTTCTTTTCCTTTTCTCCTGATTTTTTTCTTGATAATCTTGATAATATTGTACTTTCTTTTGCTTTTTGACTTTCATCTGACTTCAAATAATTTCTTATGGAAGAAGGAACTCTACTTTGGAAATATTCTTTTATTTCCCACTGGATTTCTTCTTTTTTCTCCGCTATTGCATCCGCCAAAAACGTTCCAATCCTTTTCTGTTGGGATAGTACTTGTTCTTCTTGTAAATCCCGTTGTAGAAATTCCGCTTTCTTCTCTTTTTCTACTGTTTCAAAAATAGGAATCTCGGGTTTTAACACATTATTTTTCATTACTTCCCTCAATACCTGATGAATACTAATATTTTCATTGATAGAAGCTTCATAAACCTGATATGCCAATTCCACACACGTCTGCTCTTGATGATCAATTTCTTTTAACGTCTCTGCCATCCAAGCTTGAAATTTTTCCGGAAAACAACCATCTTCAAAAGGCAAATAAGTAAAATGTACTGTTTTATCCGCTAAATCTACATAAATCAATTCTTTTTGTAATGAAAGCCGATCTTCCTTCAGCAAAAATTCCGGCATTTTTTCGCACACTTGCTCTAAAGAAAACAAAATTGTTCTTAGCATTTCCATGCCTATGGGTTTTCCCCCCAGATAATCTGCCAATTGCTGTTTTCCTGTAACCTCAAACCAATATTGCGTTTTTCCATCTTGAATTACTATCTGCATATCTAATAATTGCGGTACCTGATACTTTTGCAAAAGTATCAATTCGTGGGATTGTACAATATCCTTTGTTGTTTCAATGCACATATAACTTTTATGCAAATTTCTCTGATAGGTTATATTCATTGCTACTCCTCCCCACTATTATTTTCAAACGTTCTTAAAAATTCTATTTTCCGAAAAGACTCTGCCGGTTGAAACTCCTCCCACCATCGGTCATACTGGGTTGTTTCTGTTACTTCTATATACAGGTCGATTGTTTGACTTAGAATCAATAAGATACACCCTAGTACAATAGGAACAACCAACGCTGCTTCTACAGTATAACTTCCTTGCACTCTCATGTTAAACTACCAGCATAAATGCATATGCCATTAATAAAAACGGCATAAACGCAATTTTATCCTTACGTTTTTTCTTTTTTAATAGGATTACTCCCAATGACCAGACTCCGGCAAGACATATTCCAATTAAAAATAATTCCAGATTTTGATAGCCCCCTAAATATACGCCTGTTACTGTTAGCAAAATTCCGTCTCCCAATCCAATCTCTCCGTGGGTCAAAACACTCATTGCCATAACTGCAATTCCCAGTAACAGTCCCCAAAGCATACTGTACACAGAACATCCGGGGTAAAATAAATGTAAGAATACCCCTATGATTCCAAATAACAATATATATGTTACCGTTACCTCTTTCTGTTTTAAATCCTCTACTGCACATATACTCAACAATATTAATAATACTACACTTTGCATTTCACTTTCCTCCACATCTTGAGCAAGGGCTACGCCCTTTTACCTGGTCAAAACGCATCATATATATCGTACGTTTCAGTCCACTACAATTTAATTTTATATGATAACATTCCCCTTCTTCTGTGATATAGACCATAGCTGTCTTTTTTGTTTTCTTCATACAATGTTCACATGCCCGATATTTTTCTGCCTCTTCCATTGATACTGCATGGATGGATAATTTTAAATGGGTACATTCTCTACTTTTATGATAAACACTTCCCTCCGGTGTTATATACACCCATTCTGCACTGTTCCCGTTTTCACCATTTCCCGGAATCCCCTTCCACCGACGACATCTACTGGATTTTGAAACTTTCCACATGCTATCCTGCAATAGCCAGCCGGGTAATTTTATTTGATAGTCAACTTTCATATCCAGATAGCGTTCATCCACTAAGGAATCACTCCATGAAAATCCTGCCATTCCTAAATTTATCATAGCTGTGGAACACTGACTCTCTTCTATTTTTTTATAAAATAAATATTTAATTTGATTTTCTGCCTCTTCTGGCGTTATTTCTTTTTCTAATGCAGTTTCTGCCACTGCCCCATCCAGTGCCTCCCCCACTATATACTGAATCTGCAATCCCCGAAATAGGAACAGCACTGTCACCATTGCAAATAAAAACCAGGGCAACACCAGAGCTGTTTCTACTGTCAGACTTCCTTTTGCAAGGGGAGAAAACAGTGCCCCAACTTTTAATCCGTTGTGTTTGAGAGAGCTTTTTTGTTTTTCCTTTCTATATATTTGAGGCACTCTTTTCTCCCCCTCCTTTACCGTTTATTCTTCATACATAAATGTTTCAGATGCATAAAAATAGTAATCTCCCTTTATCTTCTTTCCAACTGGAATCACACTGAAAAATAATGGTTTCCCACTATAAACTGCATTTACCTTTATCCCAGATATCATGGCATCCATACATAACCTGTCATTTCCGGAAAACAGTCTTATATTTTTCTCTATCACATTTAATGCACGCATGGTTAACTGATTTTCTTCTGTCATGTACAACAATATCTGCAAATATTCCTGATAGCTCATGCCCACTTCCTGTTTTTCCTGATTCTCTCCTGAAATGCTTTCTGACAATTGAAATAAATTGCATTTCCATTGGGTGCTGTCTTTTATAAGCGGAACTTTTTCTCCTCGTAAAAGGCATCGTACATCTAAAATACTCTCCCCATAACACCACGCTATTAAAACTCCCATTTGTGCTGTTCGAATAAGGGATGCACTTCCTGTAAATCCTACTGCTCCGGTGGCAATCTTTAATGCCAGTTCTTTTTTCTGACTATCCTTCATAATCGCAACGAAATTGGCACTTTGGCGTAAAAACAATAGTCTTTTTACCACTTCTTCTAAGTTCTCCTTATCTGTGTCTTTTCCTGCAATGCAATATTCCAACTCATAATCTAAGACATGTTCCTGTTCACTGCCTTTTGTTTTACAGGAAAAACAGTGATTTAAATACTGCACCAGCCATAACTTATCCACACTGTCCTTTGTATCTGCTGTCATATTTCCACAAAATAATGTGCGGTTATCCAGACTGTCAACCATATCCATCCCTTTTCCTGATAACTGCGACGTTTCCCCTAACACGATTGCCAACAATGGAGAACTCTTTAGTTCTGTTATATAATGAATGGGATTTTCCGGTAGTACCTCTTCTGATTCTTGTAGCATTTCTGATTCTTTAGGTATTTCTTGTCGATTGCCTGTCTCACTTTCGTTTTCTGTATCTTTTGATTTCTCTGTATTTTCTGCATTGTCTGCATTTTCTTGTGCTTCTAATGCTTCTTTCCATGTTTGCTCTAAATCACCAGTTTCATTTTCTACGTTTTTCCACACATCCACCTGCTCTTTCAGTGCATCGATTCCCTCTTTTGCCAACTGTTGCTTTGCGATTCTACATGCCTGCCGTTTGAACTCCACGCCGTTTTGATCTGTTGCCATTATAAAAGATGCTATTTCCACATCTTTTAGTGCCAACCGATATACATTCGATTGTCTGTTTTCTTGATATGCCTCTTCCATGATTCGGCTTTCCAAAAGCCGAAGGTCTGCTTCTCCATTTCCATTACTTATATCCAAAAACAATAATCCATAATGCTCCCAAAGCTCTTTGTTATAACCGCCAAATATCGATTCCATTTCCAATTGCAATTTTCTATTTGCCATGGTTTGCAAACCGTTTACCCGCGCCAACTCCAACATACTAAGTAGAAATGATAAAATCAGCACTAATACAAGTGCTAAGAATACCGTTACACTCCCCTCTTCCTTTTTAGAGTTGTCCTGCACGCTCTGTAATTTTTGCAAAAATATCATTTATCAGTGCTGTTATCTCCTTCTTAAAAATAATGACTAATCCAATAAGTACGACCAGAATCAGAATTACTTCTACCACTCCGATTCCTTCTTCCTCTGTCAAAAAATTTTTCCATTCTTTCATATTTTTGCTCCTTTCTCATTCTTTTCTTATATTTCCATTGACATCATGGCTGGTACCATAATGATAATTAAAACTACTAACAACATTAAAAGCATAGGAAATAATAACTTTGTTCCGGCTTCTTCTCCCGCCGTTTTTATCCTTGCCTTCTGTTTTTCATACACCTCTGACTTTTCTTCCTCTAACAGTCTTTGTATCTGTGCACTTCCTTTACGGACATTTTGCACCAGTATCCATGATAATTTTCGATATTCCGGTAAGGCGCATCGTTCTCCGAAATGCTGATATGCCTGAACTTCTCCCACGCCTTCCTGCATTTCATAAACCGCAATTACCATTTCTTCATAGGCTGGTCTTTCCGATATACGTTGCTCATCTCTACGCCTTTGATAGGTATCTGCTATCTGCTTCCATGCCAAGGCAACATTCATGCCTGCTCCTGTAAGCAAAATTAGTTTTCCAAGAATATCCGGATAATCCCACAATAGTTGTTGTTCTCTTTCCTTTTGCTCTTTTTTTGCTTTTTCCTTTTCTGATGCCACTATGCATCCTGCTGCAATCATTCCTAATCCAGCCACAAAAAAAGCGCGATTTTCTTTCTTTTTCTTCCACGAAAGTTTTATGCCGTTTACTTCTTGAGGCAATTCCAACTGATTTGTTCCAGTTCTTTTATTTTCCTCTTCCAAGGTCTTTTGTATGTCCCCTATGAGTTGTTCCGTTTTACTCTTTTTCGGAGGAACTACTTGTATGGCAAATTCATAAATTTCCCTTTCACCCTGACACTCTAATTCAGCACTGACTGTAACCATAGCTGCCTTTGGGGGCAATTCCCGCATGGTTCCATCCAGGTAAAAAATGTGATAATCTGAAAGTCCATATTCTGCCCGAACCGCTCCCTTTTGTAGCTTTTCCGGTAAATGCAAATCTGTACTAATATCTTCCAGGCTTTTATTGTCGCCAAGTATTCTCTTTTCTAATTCCGCTTTTGCCTTTTTTAATACTTCTTTCTTTTCCTTTTGTGTAAATTGATATTCCTCCGCCGTAACTGTCCACGCATAACTCTCTATTGTTTTTCCAGCGTCCAGAGTATATTCCTGTTTCTGGCTACCCTTTCCCGCCTCTTTTCTTTCCAGTGTATCTGTATGACTTTCTCTTCCATCAAGGACAGCTAATATGGCAGCCAGCACGCCTGTTGCAATGATTACTTTTATTGCCTTTTTCTTACTTTCCCTTGATACCACCTTATTGCCTCCCTATAACTGAATAATTTTTTGTCCTAACAGATATGCTCCTGCATATAATCCTAAGCATCCACTCATAACCGCAACTCCGGTAAGATTTCCATATAACGGACTTAAGAATTCCGGCATACCCATTCCCATATAAAGCAGTATTCCACAAGGCACCAGCGACATGATATTTTGCTCCAACCGCTTTGCCGCAATAACCGTATTAATTTCCCGCTTCACTTCTATGCCCTCTGCAATTCTCTCGGTACTATCCCAAAATACTTTTCCCATATCTCCACCTTGCCGTTTTGCGAAAGCAAATACCTGTGAAAAACTGTGTATTTCTTCTATTTCGGTTCGCTCTGCCAATTCCTCTAACAGATGCTCTATCGGGATGTTCATTTTAAGTTGATGATTGATTGCACGAAATTCTTGCGACATAATACATTTCGTTCCATACAATCGAAGAAAGTCCTGCTCTCCTTCTAAAAATGCATTTTCCATGGAATATCCGGCTTTTAGTAACCCTGAAATAATCTGAAGCATTCCTTGAAACTGTAATAAGTTTTCCTGCTTTTGTTTCTCCCTCCAATGATTACCTAATTGCCTTTTTACAAACCAATTGCAAATGGGTAGCAATATCATCGCCCAGACACTTCGGTAAAACAACCATGCAATCACCGCTGACAATCCTACTGCTACCAACATACACACCAGCCTTTCTCCCTTGGTAAAATAATACTTATTTTCCGTTTGCACTTATATTCTCCAATCCTGCTGCAAGTAGCTTTTCTCGATGCAACAGTTCTCCTCTTTTTTTCCAGTGACCTATAATTTTTCCTTCTTGTATGCCACTTTCTATAAATTCATACAATGTATTTAGCTGAATCTCTCCTTCTTTCACTCCATTTAATTCTGCAATTGACAATACTCTGCGACTTTTATCTCTCAGTCTTCCAAGATGTACCATAATGTCGATGCCGGAGGCAATCTGCGCCTGAATTGCTGCTAAAGGCAATTCCATTCCCATCAAAACCATGGTTTCCATACGGTGCAACATATCCTTACAACTATTGGCATGTCCGGTACTTAAAGAACCGTCATGCCCTGTGTTCATGGCTTGAAGCATATCCAAACATTCTGCCCCGCGAATCTCTCCCACAATAATCCGTGTAGGGCGCATTCTGAGAGCTGTTCGTATCAAGTTACGAATGTTAATTTCAAGACTCCCATCTGCTCCTGCATTTCTGGTTTCTAGTCTCACTAAATTAGGAATTCCCTGCAACTGAAGCTCCGCAGAATCTTCAATGGTAATCACACGCTCTGTTTCCGGAATAAATGCAGAAAGTGCATTTAGAAATGTGGTTTTTCCGGAACCTGTTCCGCCCGAAATAAAAATGTTATAGCCCGCCTTTACCAGTTGTTCTAATAACTTTGCGCACTCTGAACTAATGCTTTCTTTTTCTATCATGGCTTTCATATCCATTGGCGACTTTGGAAACTTTCGTATCGTTACTGCCGGTCCATCAATGGCTATGGGAGATAGTACTACATTTACTCTGGAACCATCCGGCAACCTTGTATCTGCAATTGGCTGTGCTGTGTTAATGACACGATTATGCCGCCCTACCATTTGCTGTATAATATCTTCTAATTTTTCTACGGAAGAAAAATGCTGTTTCCACAGGTACATCGCTCCGTCTTTTTCATAAAAGATCTTTCCTGCGCCATTTACCATAATCTCTGTGATATCTTCTTCCTCTAAAAGCTCTTGCAACACATCTAACCGCCGCAGGGAATGAAATACACCCTTTCTTAACTTTTGTCGCTGTTCTAAAGATAACAGATGTTCTTTGCTGTAACGAATTATCTCTGTATCAATTACTTCTAACAAACGCTCTTCATCGTTTTCCTGGGTAATATCTAACTGTATCAGTACCCGCTTTTTAATCTCTTCTACCTGTTCCTGCCAACAACTCTCTGACATAGTCTCCCTGTCCTCCCCACATCCACTGCTGCATTACACATCCCGGTGTAATTTTTTGTCTATTCCATTCCGGCAATGATAATTTTACTATTTTTTCTTCTACAGAATTGATATTTGACCGACCGGCCATTTTTTGAAAGTCTTTATAGATTCCATGTGACAACACATTTTGCTCTTGTGGTAAATATATAGTTCTGCACTTTTCTAACACAGAAAAAAATCCTGAAAACATGGTTCCTATATCCAACACAATCACATCATATTCTTCTTGCTGTTCCAACATTTCTAAAAAGCTCAGATAATCCAACTCCTTTAATTCTGAAAGTAAGATTCCATCCTGCACCGGCGGAAGATATGACAACTTCCCTAATTGATACGTAAATCTTCCAAGATTCATTTTTTCTCCGGTTTGCAAATTCTTAGAAAAATACATTACATCCAACAAATCTTGTTCATAATCCTCTTGAAGCCAGTATGTTAATCCACTGCATTCCTTCAAATTCACATACAAAGTCCTTTCTGTTTCTGCCAAAATTGTTGCCATGGTAAGTGCTAACGGTGTCTGCCAGATATTTTGTTCCGGCGAATACCATCCTATTATCTGCGCCCGTTTTCCTGCTCCCACAAACTTTTCTTTATGATATGCCTCATAAAATTCATATATCTTGCGTATAACCCCTGATGCCGGCTGATACTTTTCAATAACAGGAAGTGCTTCTGGCTTCTCCCCTTCTTCCCACAAATGTATCCACAGAATATTCTCATTCTGCCCGATTTCTTCCTGAATCCACGCTTCCTGTATGAATGCTTTTCCCAGCAAAACAATTTCAAATTTTTGCTTAGAAAATTGCTCCCGAAACGCCTCTAATGCAGAAAAAAATCCACCTGAAAATTTTTCTCCCTGTTCTATAAACAGATATGTGCCGATACTTTCCCCATAGGATTGATTTGCATCACATACCGCTACAGACAATGTACTCAATAAACCACCTCACATGCGATAAAAAATCCAATTAATATTGCAACTGAAAAATGAATGATATTTTGTTTTCCTTTTGATTCTCTGGGATATTTTGTGATTTTTCCTGTCACCATTACCTGATGTAGATACTCTCCACAGACACGCAAACGCGCAAAAAGATTTTTTTGACAAATAAGTTTCCACAATGACAATACGGCTGCCACAAAAAATGCCGCTCCCATTGTAATAAATGCTATTTTTAAATTCCATATACCACTAATAACGGAAAACAACTTGATGTCGCCTGCCCCTAAGGCACGCATAAGAAATAAAAGATATAATAAGATAATCGGTACTGATACTTGAACTATGAAGGTCACAATTCCTTTGACTTGATATTGCCATACCTGAAAAAGTAATCCTATTAAAAGTCCGCATAGAATCAGCCAATTACTGATTCGCCAGGTTCTAAAATCCATCCACACTGCAATCCCCAGCACAAACAGTGTAACAATAACGCTTACATTTCCAACCTATCACCTCTCCTCATTATTGGTAATTTGCATTATATCCTAAGCATTTTTTCTTGTAAAGGGAAATCATGCATTTTTTCCATTTTTGTAAAATAGTTACAAAATTTTATAGAGCATAATCCCATATAACAACGCAAACCCGCTGATACCAAGGGTTCCGATTGTCAAAGCACTCATCGGATTTATTCCAACTGCAATGGCAATCCCTTGGGTTTCCAGCATCTGATTTACAACGCTAATACCTACCACCCCCACTGCCGCGCGACTCAAAAAAACCGCTACCACCTTCGCTTTTTTCTTCATCATTCCCATAAGAAGTACCACCAGACAAATTCCGGCAATTGCTATCATTCCGTATTCTTGTTCCATTTCTTGTTTTCCTGCTATCTTCTTTTTCTAAAATATATACATTTTGGAAAAATTTATGACTTTTTGTATAGACTTCCCATTTTCTGCTTATACTTTATAAAAGAAACTTTTAAGCGCTATTATGAAAGGAATGGGATTCATATGTTTCAGAGTTCGAAAAAGCAGTTATCTGATACCACTGCTTACACTCTACTTTTAGATGACCTGGAAAAAGCCAGATATGATTTGGCACTTGCTTATGATGATTTTCAAAATGCCATGGACCCGGATATGATAGACTGTTGCATTTATCAGGTAAATGCCTTGCAGATGCGATATAAATTTTTACTTACCCGGGTGAAACAGCTTAATCCCGAAAATTGTAATTCTACGGAAGAAAATTTTTCTCTGCAAAAAGCTTGACTTTGCGATGTTATATGAAAAAATGGAGTTATACATCACTGATATCAGAATGTAATAACTCCATTTTTATTTTTTATGCTAAGAACCCTCTGCTACTCTCTGAACCTTGAAGGGTTTCTGTCAATGTTCCCTTTTGATAGGTCATCCCTGCAACTACCTGTTGTGTATGCTGCATTAATGGTTCTGATGTATCGTGTTGTGCCGCTTCCCAGAATCCATCATATAGATTCTTCAAAACCTTCTTAGCATCTATAATATTTTGTTCCGTATTTTTTACAATAGCAAGTGCCAATAATTCATTTATAAAACGATAAAGTGCATGAAGATCCTTTGATACCGGATAGGTAAAATCCAATGTTCCCATCAATCTTCGTACTACCTGCTGAGCCTTATGCACAGAATCCTTAAATCCTTCATAATTTCCTACTTTCTGTGCTTCCTGTGCCTCTTCCAGATAGGAAAACAGGATATCGTAAATAATAATAATCATTTCCCCACGATTACAGCAACTAAGCCTTCGGGTAAACTCCTGTTTCTTTTCATCCTTCATACTTTAAGCCCCCTACTGTAATAACTGGAGTACCTGCTGTGGAATATCATTTGCCTGCGCAAGTACAGAGGTTGCTGCCTGAGATAATACATTATATTTTGTATATTCAGACATTTCTTCTGCCATATCCACATCTTCAATACGGGAAAGAGCCGCTGTCATATTCTCTTCTGTTCCTTCCAGACTATTTACAGCAGAATCCAAACGATTCTGGTATGCACCGATTCTAGAACGTGCTTCACTTACCTTACCAATTGCATTATCAAAACTTGTAATTGCTCTTCCGGCACCATTTACGGTTCTTACATCTACTTGATCAATGTAAAGGCTCTTAGAAGAAATTTCCGGAATACGCACATCCATTGTCTGATTTTCATTTGCTCCAATCTGAAGTGTCATTGTTCCGATATCTGTAACTTCCAGTGATACATCTCCGGCTACGTCTGGCATTACTTCAAAGTTCATTTCAAATCCGCTTCGATCTGTTACTTTTACATGTGTTCCTTCTGTTGTCATAGTTGCCTGTGTGGTAAATCCATTATCACCTGCTGCAAATGACACATCTGCATCTGCACCATGTTCTGTATAACCATTGGCCGGAATTCCAAGGTATGCTGCTAATGCTGTATTTTCACAACTTATATTTAATTCTGCTGCTGAACCATATTGTTTGGAAACAAATACCAATGTTCCACCTGCTGCTACATCTGTTGGTACATATCCTGCATTTTCAGCTGTTCCGCCTGTTGCCGTAGTATCTGCCACTACCAAAAGATTTACATTTCCGGTTTCTGCTCCGGCACGAAGTTTCTCGTATACCTGTGTAAAAGTATCACCTTCATTAATTTCTACTTCCACACCGTTGATTACAACTTTACCTTCCTGAGCTGCTGTTACTGTTGTAGTAGCTGCCGCAGTATTTCCTTCACCTACCGCATGTTCTGCCGGTGCATTTACTGTAATACTATAAACACCTTTTTCCACATTATCCGAAATATCAATTCGTTCAATTCCTCTTACATTTGGATATACTCTGGTATCCTGTGTTCCGTCTAACAGATTCATGGTATTATATTCTGTATCCTTGGAAACACGGTCTATTTCATCTGTAAGAGATGTGATTTCTGCCTGAATGGCTTTTAAATCTGTTTCTGTGTTGGTCTCATTTGCTGCCTGTACAGATAATTCACGCATTCTTTGTAACATGCTTGCTACTTCGTTTAATGCACCATCAGCAGTATCCAATACGGATACACCATCTGATGCATTTCTGGATGCCTGATTCAATCCTTTAATCTGCGCATTCATTTTGCTTGCGATTGCCATTCCAGCCGCATCATCGGATGCATGATTAATACGCAATCCGGAAGACAAACGCTCTAAAGAAGAAGTCAATCCATTCTCCGTTCTTAATAATTGTTTATTGGCAATAACTGCCGACATATTGTGATTAATTTTCATATTGTGCACCTCTCTTATGGTTTGTATATCGGCGTCCCTGCCTGAAATATTAAGCCGTTTCTTCCTTGTTTCGGCAATTAAGTTCCTTTACTCTTCTATTCCCAGTTGTTTTACTGCACCAATAAATTCTTTTGCCATACCATACAGCACCTTGGTCTGTACCTGATATTCTTCTTCCGGCTGGTCACTAATATCCCCATAGGTTCGATTATCCAGAGAAAACTGTGTTAAATCCAAGTTATCACTTTGAATCAAATCCAAGTTTGGATATAAGGTTCCTTCCATACTGAGTTTTTCAGATAACTGTTCTTGCTGTTCTTTCAGATTTTCTATGGTATCTTCAGAATCCGAAGCAATATAACCCTTTACCTTTTCCCCCTGCACCTGAAATCTTGCTACTACTTTTCCAAGTTTCGGTGAGTCAAAGATAACATCTAATCTTCCTCGCTTTTCTGTTCCCCGTACAATCTTTAACTGTATATTGGTATATTCGTCTGCTACAAGAACGGGGATTGCATAATTTTCTTCTTTTGCCATTTTATTTCCCAGTTCAATTTCCTGACGCATAATCTTTAAGTCTCGAATATCGAAGCTTTGTACATCTGTAGCCTGTGCCATTGTTTTCATTACGTTTTCCGCTACATCTGCAAGTTTTTTCTGTGCCTTTGCCATATCCTCCGGTGTCTTTACCGCTTCTGCAAAGTCCTCTAAAATCCCCTGCTTTACTTCTTCTAAATCAATATCGCTTTCTTCCTCGTTGCTATGTTCAAACAAGGTCTTAAACATACCGTTTCGATTATGAAGCATCTGGTTTGCCGCCAATACGTTATACGCCGTTACCGGCATATCATATCCGGTCAATAATTTTAATACTTGTTCTTCTGCACCTCTTGCCTGCGCAAATTCCTGTAACTGCTGTTGATAGTATGCTTCCTCTGACTTCTGATCTACTTGTGCATTTTTCAGTTGCCACAGCAATTCTTCCGGCGTCATTTCGTCTACTGTACCCTGTTGCTGTGCCTGTTCCATACCTTCCGGTGTCATTCTTGCAAATGCTTCCTTGGCACAATCGGTCTGATATGCTGCCTCTATCTGCTGTGAAATACTTAAATCCGGTGTCTTTACCGTTTCTGTTGCTCCAAAATTATCGTCTACCGCTGTATTCACGCCATGGCTTCGATTGGTTCTTACCGCAGTAAGCAGATTCTTCATGCTAAGCTCTGCTCCCTGATTTAATACTGCTCCTATTACTGCTCCATCTGTTTTATCAATCTGATTTAACAATCGGTAAATTCCAATGTAACTATCCCTTTCTTCCGGAGTAATCTCATTTTTTTGCTCCATTTTCCAAAGATACTTACTGAATTTTTCTTCTCCACCTGCATCTATTTGATTTTTAATTTCTTCTGCCTTTGCATTTAACTGACTAATATCCATTTCCAATGGATTTACACCTTCACGAATCATTTCCATTACTACGGTTGGAGAAAGATTTTGGAATAATACCTGTACCTTCTGGTCCGCCGCTTTCATTTGCGTAATGGAATCTGCTGTAATGTCTAACTGATTATATGCCAGTATTCTTACTGCCCTTTGATTTGCCTCCGTTGTTTCCATTCCAAGATCTTTTAAAATATCATCTACATTTTGGAATGCTTTTTGAATAGAGTCTCCCATATCTGCCCTTGGAGCAGTCATCAGGGTTTCATATGCTTCACCGGCCTTTTGGAATTCATTTTTTAATTGTGTTCCTGCTTCATGCAATGTATTAACCGTATGGTTTTCTACATTATCTGTTCCTAATACATAAGCCGGTACACTTTTTAATTCTTCCGCTTTTCCTACTGTTTCTGCTAAAAGTTCTGTATTTTCCCTGGTCGGTTCAATTCCATTATTACTTAGCAGATTTTTATAATAATCATTTTCTAAATCTTTTAACTGCTCTACCAAGTCTTCCAATGGCTTTGTTTCTATGCTGATTCCTTTTTTCAGCAAAGCATAGTTTGCTTCTGTTGTCATCATCAGACGAATTTCTTCTAACTGGCGACGAGCCGTAATATATTTTATATCTTCCTGTGCATATGCCGGAACTTCTGCACTCTGCGTCTCTTTTCTACTATCTGTCTCATCACCACTTTGTGCGGCTGTATTACTGTTATGGGCTGCCGCAAGATTTTCTACCGTTACTTGCTGTCCCTTTTCTACCACGGTCCATATATCTGCATCCGTAACGTTTTCTACGATATCGGCAGTCTGCTCTGCCCGGTCTTCTAAGCTGTATCCCTCTACCACTACTGCATCTTTTGGACGATTTCCCTCTGAAATAGCTGTCATCATTGCGTCCATAACAGTTGCTGCATCCACCGGGAACTCCATTTCAAATAAATCTGCCGCATACTTAAGATTTTCTGCCGTCAACGGAATATTGTTATCCAGCATCCACTGGCTATAACCTAATGTGGTATCGTTTACTTCCAGTCCTGCTTCTTTTACTACCTGTTCAATCTGCTTTTGAAAATTTTCATCTACTACGCTTTCTTGGTCTGCACCTGTTTTTGCAGTCTGCTGCATCGGTACTGTTGCAGATGCAGTTGTACTGTGCTGTGCTTTATACAAATTTTCTACAGTCGGAGAAAGTTCATTTTCTACCATATACTTTACAGTCTGTTCGTTACAATCGGTTAGGTCTGCTGCCTGCTTCAAAGTCTCCTGACAATCTGAAATGTTTTCCTCAGTAGCCGGTAAATCTGCCGCAGTAATGGTCTGTTCCATCTGGTATGCCATTCCTGTACTTCCTAACATTTCTGCCAACTGATCCATGCTTAAATCATCACCAAAAATGCTGATATCTACCCCGGCTTTGGCAAGCTGCATTTTTATCTTATCCATTTCTGTTACTACCGTTTTTACTTCGGTACTGTTTAACGGAGAACCATCTTCATCCATTTTCGCACAATCATCTGCTGATGCGGTATTGGTCACCGTTTCCATACGTTTTTTATAGAGTTTTACCTCCATATTCTCTGCATCCTGACGAATTTTGTCCAATTCGGACTCTGAATCTCCAGCAAAAAAGGGCTTGTCTACGGTCGTCTGCTGTACAGACCGCACCTCACCAGTTGTCTTATCAATCTGCTGAGTTGTGGTCTGCTGCGTCTGAACGGAAACACTCCCTTTTATTTCTACACTACTATTTGATTTGGTAATTTCTATTAAATTACTGTTATCTACTCTCATGTTCCGCACTCCATTATCCTCTATACTCATCGTTACGTTATTTCATAACTACTATTTCGGTAATAAGTGCAAAAAACTTTAGAGGCTACTTCAGATACCCCAGGAAAACATTTCCTGCTGCCTCGAACATGGCATTGCTATCCTGAAGCCCCATTTTATAGGTTGTATTACTATCCGGATTATATAAAATGGTATTATGTTCGTCATATCCCACGATTAACATCGCCTCATTATTTACAACTGCATATACAGGTGTTTTTAGGTTTACATAATATAGCACCTGTTCCACATTACAACCTGTCAAATCAATGACTTTATCGTCACTTAATGCCTCCGTCAATATCTGTTTTGGTGTCTCTCCCTGGGTCAAAAGCCCTTCCACATCCATACTGATACCTTCGGTCTGAAGAATTGCTGTCAGACACCTTGCGGTAGAATTGGCACCTGTCTGACTTTCGTCTATAGTTACATCACCTACTACTGGCTGTGATGTTTTTCTTCCTCTTCGCCAAATATATTTTTGTTTATCTCCAATAACTACGCCCATATTACTATCTGCTGTAGTTACCGCCTCTGCCACAAACGGGGTGGCTTTTACAATCTTTCCTGCACTATATACATAGTAAATTTCCTGTTTGGCATCTGTATTTAGCGTTACACTTCGATCTTCTTTTACCAAAATCTCCTTTGGTACTACAATCTGCGGTGCTTCTGTCAATTCTTCTCTATCTCCCGCAAAGGTAAATTCAACAATTGTCTGCTTTTGTTCTAATTGCGAGGTGTCCACGGTAATATTTCGTTCTGCCTCTAACTGTTGATTTTTAATAGTATCCTGCTCTGCCGGGATTGCACCTGCACCATTTTGATATACACGATTCAGATATATGGTCTCATCCTCTACATAGGCCTTTGTTATATAATAACCGTCCTTGGCATAATCTTTTACAACTTCTCCCTTTTCATCCAATATCTGAACGCGGCACATTGGGAACTGGGTATTTCCTGCGCTATCCACTACAACATCTCCCTGTCTTGCCGCTCCGTATATAAAGTCATTCTGGACAAATCCTATCGGTTGCAGATATTCGCCCTCACCCGCTTGAACCTCACGGATTTCTTCTCCTTCTAAATCCATAACTTTAATCGTTGTTGCATTATAAAGGGTATCCGAATCCTGCCATGCAATATATCGTCCTGTTTCAGATACTGCATAGCGTCCTCCCTCTAAATGCTCTAACACTTTTTTACTCTCTCTGGTATACAGATTGATGCTATAAAGACTGTCACCGGCTAACAGATAAAATACATTTCCGTCACTAACGTAGAAAATATCTCCCCATTCTGCCTTTAACATCTCATAGGACTTATCTGATGGAATAAATAATTCTTCCTCTGTGGTATTTCCCACTCCATCATAATGATAAACTGCAATTCCGGTATTTCCTTCGTGATTTCCTCGATTCATATAACCATATACTACAAAATCCATACTTCCGGTTTCGTCTATCTTAATAATTTTTATATCATGCTGTGGATTATTTTCTCTGTCATCGATTCCTTCTGCACCACGGAAACTATATACTTTTGAAAGACGATTGTCATCACTGCTGTAACTCCATAATTCCCCTTCCTGCACGAAGGCTATGACACTTCCTTTTTCATTTGCCTTATATTCCACATCTTTGGAACGAATTCCAAGGGAAATTCCATTTGCAGTAACTCTGTCACTTTCTCCCCGGAAAATCTCATTCATTGTTCGCTCATAATTCAACAGGTACATTCGATTATTTCCATAACGTACCCGATAATACTCTTCTACATTATAATACTCC
>ERZ1034984.1138-NODE-1138-length-26843-cov-10.586494_pt1 | contig 26843 bp, 20 predicted proteins | sample MGYA00520589_ERZ1034984 | MGnify/ENA primary metagenome ERZ1034984 (study PRJEB33766, sample SAMN09781790) | gut metagenome | biome: gut microbiome | host: Homo sapiens | place: Madagascar | study: EMG produced TPA metagenomics assembly of the PRJNA485056 data... | reverse complement strand
CTGACCTCCTGCGTCTTCCGCAGTATCCGGTTCTCGGGGTTCGCGCGGCCGCACTGACTGGGGTGCGGCGCGAGGGGGAACTATACACGCGCCTGCAGGGCGGGGGCAAGCGTGGGAAAGAGGATGCACAAGATGGACACAACTGGGAATAATGACTCTTTAAGCAGTTTTCCAAGGACGCTTGCGCCGCTTCCGCAGCGACAGGCGGCAGTGCCGAGAAAACTGCCCTCTCCGGCCTTGCGACGACTCGCATAATGCAAGGAGCCCGCATCCACCTGGGAAACGGGCTTCTTTTGGGCACTACTGCTCTTTTTCTGTCGCCATATAGAGACAGCTAGGCGTTCTTCCAAACGGAAAGTATTTCTTCGGGCGGCACGGCACCAGCCCTCACTATGTAAGGCGTTTCCTGCGTGCAATCTACGATGGTAGATGCCTCGCCGCAACGCGTTGCACCAGCGCAAATAACAGCGTCCACTTGCCGGGCGATTTCCTCTTCTATCTGCATGCCATCCGCAGGCGCAGGCAGCCCACTCGTGTTGGCGCTCGTGACTGCCATGGCCTCGCCGAGACGAGAAAGGATATCGAGGGCAATGCTTGATCCGGGAACACGCAGTGCCACGGTGCCGTTATCCCCCTGGTACGCGGCGGGGACTTTGTCAGACGCCTTCACAATGAGCGTCATTCCACCTGGCCAAAATGCCCGGGCGAGAGCATAGGTCTGCGTGCTTACATCGCGGCCGTATTCCCCCAGGGCATCGACCGAGGGCACCAGCAAGGGAATTTTCTTCGCATGGTCGCGCTTTTTGATTTCAAAGAGACGCTCCGGGCCATCAGGGTAGGCCGACACGCACAGCCCGATTCCATACACCGTGTCGGTAGGAAAGACGGCCACGCCTCCCTTGCGCAGCGCATCGCACGTCGCGTCGAGCGCCTCATCGACAGTGCATGACTGCCCGGGAACATACATGTGGCCCATATTCCCTACTTTCTTATCGCAAGCAGAATCCTGTCGCGACCCGTAAGGTCCTTAACGATGCGAATGTCTTGGAAATGCTCGTTTACCTGCTGGTCTTGCGCTGCAAGCTGCAAGCAGTCCTCGTGCAGCTCGAACGCCATGAGACCGCCCTCGCGAAGTGCGCCCTTTGCTGTCTGCACGATGCGATGGAACACGTCGAGTCCGTCCTGTCCACCATCCAGGGCAAGGCGGGGTTCGAAACTGCCAACCTCGCGAGGAAGCGTGTCGACAATCGCCGAGGGGATGTAGGGAGGATTGGAAACAAGCACGTCGAACGTTGCCTTGTCGGCCCCCTCAACACCCTCGGCAATATCAGTATGGACAATCTCGACGACATCCTCGCAGCCCAAGGCCTCGCGATTACGCGTGGCGAGCGCAATAGCGTCAGGCGAAATATCGGTCGCCACAACGGTCGTGCCGGGACGTTCACCGGCAATAGACAGCGAGATGCAGCCAGTGCCCGTGCCGATCTCAAGCACATGCTGGGGTCCATCTTGCTTGTCGATGTACTCAAGCACGCAATCGACCAGAATCTCAGTCTCCGGGCGCGGGATGAGCACACCGGGGGCGCACTTCAGCACAATGTGGCGAAACGGCATCTCGCCAGTCACGTATTGCAGGGGCTCGCCGGCACCACGACGCTTGACACCCTCGCGCAGGATCGAAAGCTCGCCTGCGTCGAGGGGTCGGTCGTAATTCATGTAAACCTCGATGCGCGAAAAGCCAGTGGCAGCGCACATGAGCCACTCGGCAGACAGGCGGGGATGCTCGTCACCATGACGCTCGAGATACCCGCGCATCCATTCAAGCGTCGAGCGCACCGTCCACATATCCATGCCTGGCGTACCGCCCTGCCTGCTTAAACAGCCTGAGCGAGACGCTCGGCACGGTCGGCGGCCACAAGGGCCTCCGTCACGCTGTCGAGGGCGTCGCCATTGAGCACGCCGTTGTAGGTGGAGTTGAAACCGATGCGGTGATCGGTCACGCGGTCCTGAGGCTGGTTGTAAGTGCGAATCTTCTCGGCACGGTCGCCGTGGCCGATCTGGCCCTGACGCTGTGCGCCGAGCTCAGCCTGCTGCCTCTGGAGCTCCATCTCATACAGTCGAGCGCGAAGGACCTGCATGCAGACCTCGCGGTTCTGAATCTGGGAGCGCTGGTCCTGCGACTGCACCACGGTGTTGGTGGGCAGGTGCGTGATGCGGACGGCCGAATAGGTCGTGTTGACGCACTGGCCACCAGGGCCCGACGCGCAGAAGGTATCGATGCGCAGGTCACTCGGGTCAATCTGGACATCAATCTCGTCAGCCTCAGGCATGACGGCGACCGTTGCAGTAGAAGTCTGAATGCGACCCTGGCTCTCGGTCTTGGGAACGCGCTGAACGCGGTGGACACCAGCCTCGTACTTCATGACCGAGTACACCTTGTCGCCCGTAAGCTTGAACTCGACGGTCTTGAAACCGCCGGCGTCGGAGGGGCTGGCATCGATAGGCTCGAACTTCCAGCCACGACGGTCGGCAAGGCGGCGATACATAGCGTAGAGGTCGCCTGCGAAGATGTTGGCCTCATCGCCGCCGGCTGCGCCGCGAATCTCGATGATGGTGTTCTTCTCGTCGTTGGGGTCGCCGGGGATGAGGAGAATCTTGATCTCTTCCTCAAGGCCGGGAAGCTTTGCCTGGTTCTCCTCGACTTCCTCCTGCAGCATGGCGCGCGCCTCGGAGTCGGACTCCTCGCGCATCAGCTCGCGGGCGGTGTCGATGTCATCGAGGGCGCCCACGTATTCGCGTGCCTTCTCCACGAGCGGCATCTGGTTAGAGCGCTCCTTGGCCAGGCGCGCATACTCTTTGGGGTCGCTGACCACAGCGGGGTCGTAGAGCTTCTGCTCCAATGCCTCGTAGTTGCGGATAAGCTGTTCGAGTTTGTCGCGCATGGCGCGCTCCTGTCATAGTCTAGGTGCGGGTATTGCATCCGTTAATTGTAGCATGACAGATATGGAGGTCCCCTGAAGGGGAACATTCTCGAAAAACAAGCAGCAAGTGCCGGCTGGTTTAGAGGACAAGCGGGTTGCGCCGCGCGGGTTCGATGCGGGCAGCGCGCATGGCATCCAAGAACGACTCGCGACTGCGCGTCGCAATGAGTTCCTGAGGGAAATCGATTTCCTCGAGCATTTCGAGCGCCTGGTCGAAGCGACCCACCGTGTACGAGATGTGCGCGTCGGTGCCCAAGGAAATCGAGCAGCCCAACTCGGCGCAGCGCTGCGCGATGCGGCGGCAGCGCTCTTGTGCAGCCGGGTAGGCAATGACGGTCGAGTTGTTGATCTCAATCAGTTTGCCCAGATCGCGAGCGGCCTCGATGACAGGGTCAAGCTCAAAGTCGATGCCCAGCCGACCGATATGCCCCAGGATGAGCACCTTGGGGTGCTCAAGCGCATGGACATACATGGCCGCGTTTTGGGCAGGCGTCGCAAGGCTGCAAAACGTCTTGATGTGCACGCTTGCAATGGCGTAATCGGTGTCCGACAGTATGCGTGTCTCAAGGTCGAGCGGCTCGGGGTAAGGGTCGCCGGGGATTTTGTTGGGCATGGGGATGCCGTGACCGAAAAGCGTTCCCTGCACGTCGACGATGTCGGCCTCCGCGCCGCGCAACAAGGTCACCCCGTGCCATTCGCGCGGCCAAACCACGGTGTCAAGGAATGACTGGTAGTCGCGGATGTCGGCGCCCGTGCCGTCGGTCTGCGCGCCAACGCTTGTCATGCAGCTGAAATGGTCGGTCACGCCCAGCAAGTCGACACCGCGTTCCGAGGCGGCGCGCACATTCTCCTCCACCGTCGAGTAGGCATGGCGGGAAGCAACGGTATGGGTATGCACGTCACAGCGGTTCTCTAGCAAGATAAGCCTCCACATTGTCCAAGACACGGTCGAAAAAATTGACCCGTAGGGCAGTGTGGCATGAGAGGACGCATGAATCAACCTCGCGCGGGCGAACCGCACCGATGCGACCGGCCAAACGCAAAACGAGCGCCCCAATAGGGCACCCGTTTCTAAAAGAATCGGCTTTAATCTCCGGCCGGTAGCTGGACCTCTCGATAGAAGCAGCTGCGGTGCCCTGTGTGGCAGGCAGGCCCCGCCGAGTCAACTATGACCAGCAGCGTGTCGGCATCGCAGTCGAAAAGCAGGCGCTTCACAAGCTGGACGTTCCCGCTTGTCGCGCCCTTGTTCCAAAGTTCCTGCCGAGAGCGCGACCAGAACCACGTCGTGCCCGTTGAAACGGTGAGAGCAAGCGACTCGGCATTCATCCAGGCCATCATCAGAACCTCGCCCGTGCCTTGCTGCTGCACGACGCACGGGACCAGGCCACGCTCGTCGAAACGAACGCCCAGCTGATTGGCGACATTGGCAGTGCCTTCGAGCACAACCGGCTCGACGGGCTCTTGCGCATAGCTTCCCACGGCTAGCCCTCCTTAAAAGCGGGCCGCACCGGAATGCCTTGGCCAGCCAGGTAGTCTTTGACCTGCTTGACGGTATAGGTGCCAAAATGGAAAACACTCGCGGCGAGCACCGCATCGGCCTCGCCTTCGACGATGCCTTCCGCAAAATGTTCGAGCGTTCCCACGCCGCCCGAGGCAATCACGGGGATGGGCACCGCCCGCGCCACGGCACGCGTGAGCGCGAGGTCGAAACCGTCCTGCGTGCCGTCGCGGTCCATGCTCGTGAGCAAAATCTCACCGGCACCGCGGCGCGCCGCTTCCTCGGCCCACGACACGGCGTCGTAGCCGGTGGCCACGCGGCCACCCGACACGTAGACCTCCCATTTGTCGCCGGGCCCGGTGTGCTTGGCGTCGATGGCCACCACAACCGCCTGGCTGCCGAAAGCACCCGCAGCACGCGTGATAAGCGATGGGTCGCGCACGGCCGCCGAATTAAGAGAGACCTTGTCGGCGCCGGCGGCAATCATGCGGCGCATGCCGACGATGTCGCGAAAGCCCCCGCCGACGGCAAAGGGGATGGCCACTTGGCGCGCCGCGCGGCTTGCGAGCTCCTCGGTTGTTGCACGGTTATCGCTCGTAGCGGTGATATCGAGGAAAACAACCTCGTCGGCACCTTGGGAATCGTAGAACGAGGCCAGCTCGACGGGGTCGCCGGCATCGCGCAGGTCGACGAAGTTGACGCCCTTCACAACGCGGCCATCTTTCACATCCATGCAGGGAATGACACGTTTTGCAAGCATATCGGCTACCCCTTTGCGCAAACGGAAAGAGCGTCTTCGAGCGTAAACGCGCCCTCGTAGAGCGCGCGCCCCGTAATGGCCCCTTCGATGACGTCGTCGCCCAAGGCCGCCAAAGCGCGCAAATCATCGAGAGTGGCGACGCCGCCCGAGGCAACAACGGGGAATCCCGCTACGCGAGCGATGTCGCGATATGCCTGGGCATTCACACCCGTGCGCATGCCGTCGCGGGCGATGTCGGTAAAGACGAGGTGGCGAAAGCCCATGCGCGCAAGCTCGCCCACAAGCTCGTCGGCCGCCATGCTCGCTTCCTCACGCCAGCCGTTAACCGCGACGCGACCATCGTTGGCGGCGACGTCCGCACTGAGCAGATTGCCAAACTCAGCTGCGGCGGCGCGGGCAAAGTCGGGATCGCGCACAAGGGCTGTGCCAAGCGCAATACGCGAAACGCCCAGCTTGGCAAGCGCATCGATGCGTTCGAGCGAGCGCACGCCGCCGCCTGTGTCCACCTTGATTCCAGGCAGTGCGGCGATGCCCGCTATGGCACGTGCGTTGGCGGCGAGGGCCTCGTCGTCTTCCTCAAATGCCGCGGACAGGTCGACGACGTGAATCCACGTGGCACCACACGCCGCAAAATCACGCGCGACGGCAACGGGGTCGTCGGAATAGACATCGACGTCAGAGCGCTTGCCACGACGCAGGCGCACGACCTTGCCGCCAAGCAAGTCAATTGCGGGATACAGGATCATAGGGCGCTCCTCAGGGCAAGCGAGGTGAAGTTCGACATGACACGCTGTCCGGCAGCGGAGGATTTCTCTGGGTGGAACTGGGTGCCAAACACAAGACGTCCATCCCATACCGCGCTCGCGAAGCGCGTACCGTGCTCGGTGGTCGCAACGACCTGGGAAGAGTCTTCCGGATGACAGACATAGGAATGCGTGTGATAAAAGTACGTGCCGCCCGCCACACCGTCAAACAGAGGACAACGCTCCCCAGATGCCGTGAAGTCGGCAGCGTTCCAGCCGACATGGGGCACCTTGACGCCCCGGCCCTCCAGACGTCGCACCTCACCGCGCAAGATGCCCAGTCCCGGGACCCATTCGGGGACTTCACCGAAAGCAGGTGGTTCGGCATGCTCGTTGCCGCGGTCAAACAGAAGCTGCATGCCTAGGCAAATGCCCAAAAGCGCACGGCCTGATGCGACAAGACGCCGGATCGCCTCATCCTGACCCGATGAGCGCATATACGTCATCGCATCGTCAAAAGCACCGACACCGGGCACCACAGCAGCAGCGGCCTGCTCGATGAGAGCAGGGTCGTCAGTCACGAGCACCTGAGCGCCGGCAGCCACCAATGCCCGCTCAACAGAAAGAAGGTTTCCCTTGTGGTAATCGACCACGGCGATGTAGGCCGCCATGCTAGAGGCTCCCCTTCGTGGAGGGGATGCCGCTCACACGCGGGTCAGACTCAACGGCCTGTCTGAGCGCACGGGCAAGCGCCTTGAAAGAAGCCTCGATGATGTGGTGCGAGTTCTCTCCCGTGACGGTGCGCACATGGAGCGTCACACCTGCGTTGGCAGCAAAGGCGATGAAGAACTCCTTTGCGAGCTGCGTGTCAAACGAACCGACCCGTTCGGTGGGAATCTTGAGGTCGCAGAAGGCAGCCCCGCGCCCCGACACGTCGAGGGCGCATGTCACGAGCGCCTCGTCCATGGGGATGGTGGCGCAACCGTACCGCGTGATGCCGCGCGCGTCGCCCAGGGCACGGCGCACGCACGTGCCCAAAACAATGCCAACGTCCTCGACGGTGTGGTGGTCATCGATCTCCACGTCACCGCTTGCCTCCACCGTAAGGTCGAGGCAGCCATGACGTCCGAGAGCGTCAAGCATATGGTCGAGAAACGGCACACCCGTCGCCACATCGGCGCTGCCAGTGCCGTCAAGTGAGAGGTCGATGAGAACGTCGGTCTCCTTGGTGATGCGATGCTCGCGCGCGCGGCGCTCAAACGTGGGGATGGCGCTTGGTTCGTTCACGGAAGGCTCCTTCTACTGAATGGGGCGCTCAGACAGTCCCAAGTGACGGCGCAAGCTCACAAGCAGCTCGTCGTCCTCCTCGGGCTTGCCGACACTGATGCGCAAACAGCCCTCGAGACCGGGCGTATGCGAGAAGTTTCGCACGAGAATCGAGTCGGCGGCGAGCAGCTCGTGCATCTCGTCGGCACACGGCAAACCGCCGGCCTGGCCCGGGAAGCGCACCATGACGAAGTTCGCCTCCGAAGGCCAGACACGCAGGCCATCGGCGCCGTCGGGCAGGCTGGCCGCAACCTCGGCCGCAAGAGCTTCGAGCGCCTCCGTAAGCCGGGAGCGCTCCTCGCGCGCTGCCTCGATAACGGGCGCGAACTCGCCGCGCATCTCGACGACCGTCTCGGCAACCACCTGCGACATGCGGTTCACCGAGTACGGAAGGCGCACGGCAAGCATGGCGTCGGCCACATCGTCAGGGCAGATGAGATAGCCCACACGAGCACCTGCCAGGGCATACGCCTTCGACATGGTACGCAGCACGCACACGTTGGACAGCTCCGCCACGAGCGGCACGCAACTTGCCTGGACATCGCAGAACTCCGCGTACGCCTCGTCCACCAGCACAAGCGCCGAGGTGGCCTGAGCCAGCTTGCGGACAAAATCGACCGAGGCGAGGTTGCCCGTGGGGTTGTTGGGCGAAGTGACCACAACCAAGGCAGCTCGCGGGTCGCGCGCGGCCTCGAGCAAACCGTCTTCGTCCAGCTCAAACGTGTTCGCGTCGCGGTTAACGTTCATAACGGACGTTGCGGTGAGCTTGGCGTAGAGCTCATACGCCGAAAACGTCGGCGGGCAGTTCACAAGGACGCGTCCCTCCCCGCCATATGCGAGGAGCAAGTTGAAGAGCAGCTCGTCTCCGCCATTGGCCACCACGACGCGATGCGCCGACACGTCCCACATCTGACCCAGAAGCTCGCGCAGACGTGGGCTAGTGGCCTCGGGGTAACGGTTCAACGCAACGCCCGCCAAGCGGCGCTGGACCTCGCTCGCGACATCGTCGGGCATGCCCCAGTTGTTCTCGTTTGCCGAGAGCATGATGCGCACGGGGCGCATGTCCGGGTCGTATGGCTCAAGGTCAGCCAAATCGGGGCGCACAGAGCAGGCCATAGCTACTCGCAATCCTGGTCGGTGGCGTCTTCGGCCAGGTAATCGGCCATAACCGTACGGCGCATGAGGGCCGACTGGGCGTGTGCCCACAGGCCCTCTGCGGTCGCAAGCGTCACCACGTCGTCGCAGTCCGCCTCAAGCCCCTCGTAGGAATAACAGATGACCGAGGACTTCTTCACGAACTGCTCGACCGAAAGCGGGCTGGAGAAACGCGCCGTACCACCGGTGGGCAACGTGTGGTTGGGGCCGGCGACGTAGTCGCCCAGCGGCTCGGAGCTCCACTCGCCCACGAAGATGGCGCCGGCATTGCGGATACGGCCGATCAGCTCCATGCCCTCGAAGGTCTGGAGCTCCAGGTGCTCGGGGGCAATGGTGTTCACGGCATCAATGGCGGCGTCGAGCGTGGGGCACACCACGACGGTGCCGTTGTCATCCCACGACTGACGCGTAATCTCGGCACGGGGGCTCTCGGCGAGGTATTCCTGGAAGTAGGCGTTCACAGCTTCCGGCAGCGTGGGGTCGGTCGTGACCAGGTACGACGTTGCCATGGGGTCGTGCTCGGCCTGAGCCATGAGGTCGATGGCCACCAGGCGCGGGTCGGACGTCTCATCGGCAAGCACGCACACCTCGGAGGGGCCGGCCACCATGTCGATGCCGCAATCGCCCGAGACGAGCTTCTTGGCGACCGCCACGTATGCGTTGCCCGGGCCCGTCACCTTGCTCACCTGCGGGATGGACTCGGTGCCGTACGCGAGGGCGGCAATGGCCTGGGCGCCGCCCACAGTGTAGATCTCATCGACGCCGGCAATTTTGGCGGCGCACAGCGTGTAAGGCGAAAGCTTGCCATCTGCCTGGGGCGGCGTGACCATGACGATGCGCTCAACGCCGGCGACCTTGGCAGGCACGGCGTTCATGAGTACGGTGGAAGGATACTGGGCGCGGCCGCCGGGCACGTAGATGCCCACAGAGTCGAGCGGCGTCACCTTCTGGCCCAGGATGGTGCCGTCAGGGCGCGTCGTAAACCACGACTGCTGCACCTCACGCTGGTGAAAGTCTCGAATCTGGGCCTCGGCCTTCTTGCAGGAAGCAAGAAACTCCTCGCCCACCTCGTCGAGCGAGGCGTCAATGACCTGCTGGGACACGCGGAAGTCGGCGATGTCGACGTGGTCGAACTTGCTCTCAAAGGCGCGCAGTGCTGCATCCTTCTTCTCACGAACCTCCTCGACGATGGCGGCGGCAGAAGCGATGACGCTTGCGGGCAGCGCGCCCTTGCGCGAAAGCATGGACTCGGTGAGGACCTCGTCTTCGGCGAGCTCGATAATCTTCATGACAATACGACCTTTCTCAAAAGGGTTTTATTCCTGGGTTGCAGCCGCTGCAGCCTCGAGGCGGGCGGCAAGCTCGAACACGCGAGGATCCGTGCGCGCCGAGGCGGGGTTGGCGAAGAAGCGGGCAGTGCAATCGAGCACATCGTCGACAACGACAAGGTTGTTCTCACGCAGCGTCGTGCCCGTCGCCGTAATGTCAACGATGCAGTCAGCCATGCCCACGAGGGGGGCGAGCTCGATGTTGCCGTGGAACTTGAGCACGTCGGCCTCCATGCCGATACGCGCGAAATGCTGGCGAGTAATACGGGGGTACTTCGTGGCAACGCGCACCGAACCCAGCCGGCGATAGTTCTCCTGAACCCGCTCGTGGGCACCCGCAGGCTCGGCAACCACAAAGTGGCAGGCACCAAAGCGCAGGTCAGACAGCTCGAGAACGTCCATATCGGCCTCGATGAGCGAATCGCGCCCACAGATGCCGCAGTCCGCACCGCCAAAGGCCACGAATGCCGGGGCGTCGGTGGGCCTCACGATGATGTACTCGACGTCCTTGCCGCGGATGATGAGCTGGCGGCCAGGATCTGCAAGGTTGGCCACATCGAGCCCAGCGGCTTCGAACAGCTTGACCGCCCCTGAGAAAAGCGAGCCCTTCGACACGGCAACACGCAGAGGCCGAGGCGCATCTGCGCTGCGCTCGAGGGCCGTCTGGATGCAGTCGAGCGAAAGCGAGAAGCCGGCAGCGCACCTGGGCTCACCATAACGTTCGAACATCTTGTCGTAGCGACCGCCGGCACCCAATTGAGCACCCAACCTGGGTAGATACGCCTCAAGCACCATGCCTGTGTAGTAACCGAACGACCCCATGACGGAGAAGTCGACGGTGGCCTCCCCCTTGAGGCCGGCGGCCTGCGCGCGGGCAAGAAGCTCGGCCACCTCATCAAGACGACATTCCTGCGCACATCCGCACGGCTCGACAAGGGCGCGGGCCGCCTCGACGGCCTCTGCGCCACCGCGGATGCGCGGCAAACCCAACAGCGCGTCGGCAATTGCAGGGGCAAGTCCCTCGGACGCCTCATCCACGAGCTTGGCCAGACCGATGAGATCGCAGCGCTGGCAAAGCCCGCGTGCCCGCTGGCACCACTCGTCGGGCATTCCCGAACATGCAAGCAGCACGTCTAGCGGCCTGGCACTTCCCATGGCGATGACGTAGCCCTCCAAGCCGGCAGCCTCAAGAGCGCGCGCCATAAGCAGCAGCGTCTCGGCGTCGGCCTCAAGACCGTCGACGCCGATGAGCTCCACGCCAAGCTGGGTGAGTTGGCGGGGCTGACCGGTAAGCGCGTCGCACTCGCGCATGACGGGTGCGTTGTACCGCAGGCGCAAGGGGCCCTGCCGGCCGCGCAGGCGCGTGGCAACCATGCGAGCGACAGGCAGCGTCACGTCGGGGCGCAGCATGAGCAGCGCACCATCGGAATCGAAGAGGCGAAACGCCACGTCGCTTGCGGCATCGGTGTCCTGGAGCAGGTCGCTCATTTCAAGCAGGGGCGTCTCAACAGGGAGATACCCAGCCTGGGCAAAGCATGCGCCCACCGCGGAGCTTATCTGTTCGCGCCAAAGTGCCTCTTCGGGAAGCACGTCTCTGAATCCGCGCGGGGTGGATGTGGTAGTCGTGGAACTCACCGCTTTCGTTTTCAAGAAGCCTTTGTTACAACTGTAATCGCGAACTGTTTCCAATGGCCTAATATGATTGAGGCACTTTAGCACGGTAGAGTGCTAAAGTGCCTCACATTAACTCGCTTGTAACATAGGCGCACGTCTCATCCACGCATCAGACGCCCCAGGCCTTTTACACGATGGCCACCGTGCCCTGACCACGCAGGATGTCGTCGACCTCAACGGCAAGCGACATGTTCTTCGTGTTCACATGCATGGGGATCTCAGCACGCATGGTGTGGCCCGAGGCTTCCTCAACAAGCAGCTCGACGTTGTCGGAACCGGCATAGCGCGAGAAGACGCGCGACAGCTGCGTGATGAGGTTCTGGTTGAGCAGCGCACTCGTCACGCGAATCTCCAGCGTCTTGGGGCGGTTCGACGCCTGGTCGAGCACAAGCGGCTCGATGTCGACCACCATGAGCTGGTTTCCACGGTCGGAGCGGTCAAGGTTGGCGCGCACCTTGACGAAGACGTCGCCCACACGCTCCCCGGTCATGGGGTCGACCTCGCCCTGAAGGATGTGTCCCTTCTTCGCAAAGACCTTGGGGAAGCACACGCAGGTGACGTCGGCCTCCATGTCGGCCAGGTTGAAGACAGCCATCTGGTCGCCCGACTTCGTGACCTTCTTCTGAAGGCCGTCAACCATACCTGCCCAGCTGAAAATCTTCTTTTCGGGCACCTTGTACTGGCCGGAATCGCCTTCGCCCGCCTCCTCCTCAATCTGGCCGATGCTGAAGTCGCGTGCCTGGGACAGGGCATACTCGAAGGGGCGCAGGGGGTGGTCGGATACGTAGATGCCGAGCACTTCCTTTTCAAGGGTGAGCCTGGTGCGGTCATCCCACTCAACACCGTCCGGCTCAACGCGTGCGTTGAAGCTTCCCGCGTCGTCGTCTTCCTCGAACAGGTCGAACATGGAGAGCTGGCCGGCTGCTTCGTTCTTCTGACGCTTTGTCGCCGCGTCGATGATGTTCTCGGGGTTGTCCTTGCTCACAAGCCAGCAGAGTTGCTTGCGCGTATAGCCCGTGTCGTCAAAGGCACCTGCCTTGATGAGGGACTCGATGACGCGGCGGTTCGCCTTGCTCGAATCCACGCGATCAAGGAAGTCGAAGATATCCTGGTAGGGGCCATTTGCCTCGCGCTCAGCCACAATGAGGTCGCTCACGCCCTCGCCCACGCCGCGGATGCCGGCAAGACCGAAGCGAATGCCCTCAGGCACCGGCGTGAACTCGTTGCCCGAGGAGTTGATATCTGGCGGCAACACGTCGATGCCGTCGAAACGGCATGCCGCGATGTAGTGAACGATTTTCTCGGTCTTACCCGTGTAGGAGGTAAGTACGGCGGCCATGTACTCGCGGGGATAATGGGCCTTGAGCCAGGCCGTCTGCATAACAAGAATGGCGTATCCCGCAGAGTGCGACTTGTTGAAAGCGTAGGAGGCGAACTCAAGAACGTCGTCCCAAATCTTCTGGGCGATCTCCTTCTTGTAGCCGTTGGCCACCGCGCCGTTCATCCAGTGGTCGTACGTGGTCTCTTCCTTGCCGTCAGACCAGTTGAACACCGTGGAGGTCAGAAGCTTGATCTTCTTCTTTGCCACGGGCTTACGGATGCGCGAGTCCGATTCGCCGGCCGAGAAACCGCTCATCTTCATCGAGATCTGCATAACCTGTTCCTGGTAGACCATGGTGCCATAGGTCTCGCCAAGGATGTCGTCAAGGCGCGGGTCGTACGAGACGGCCTCCTCCTTGCCGTTCATACGGTTGATGTAGGAGTCCACCATGCCTGCGCCCAGAGGTCCGGGGCGATACAAGGCGATAAGAGCGACGACGTGCTTGTACTCACGCGGCTTCATGTTCTTGATGGTGGCCGTCATGCCGCCAGACTCGACCTGGAAGACGCCGGCCGTGTGGCCCGAACCCATGAGCTCGAAGATCTTGGGGTCGTCGAAAGGAATCTCAGCCTCGTTGATGTCGATGCCGCAGGTAGCCTTGATGTTCTTTTTGGCCTTGGAGATAACGGTGAGCGTACGCAGGCCCAGGAAGTCCATCTTGAGCAGGCCCATGTCGGCGACCATGTGGCCTTCGTACTGGGTGATCTCCACGCCGCCCTTGGTGTCGAGCTTCGTAGGCACATGCTCGTTGACCGGGTCTCGGCAGATAAGGACGGCACAGGCGTGCACGCCCTCGCCGCGCGTGAGGCCCTCAATAGCCAGCGCCGTGTCGATGACCTGCTTTGCATCGGGGTCTTCCTTGTAGGCCTGCACAAAGTCGGGCGAGAAATAGTCCTTGTGCTTCTCGTCTTTGCCCATAGTCGCGGCAAGCGTCGTGTCGGGGGCGTTGGAAATCATCTTGGAGAGCTTCTGGGAGAAGCTCACCGGGAAGCCCAGCACGCGCGCCGCGTCGTTGACGGCCTGCTTGGCCTTGAGGACCGAGTACGTGATGACGTGCGTGACGTGGTCGGCGCCGTAGCGGCGGCGGACATAGTCCACCACCTCCAGGCGCCGCTCATCGTCGAAGTCCATATCGATATCGGGCATCTCGGTACGCTCGGGCGACAGGAATCGCTCGAACATCAGGCCGTTCTCAAGCGGGTCGAAGCCCGTGATGTCCATGGCGTACGCAACGATGGCGCCTGCGGCAGAACCACGGCCCGGACCCACGCCGATGCCGTTTGCCTTGGCCCACTTCACGTAGTCGGCGACGATAAGGAAGTAGGCGGCAAAACCCTTGTCGCAGATGACCTTGTATTCGTACTCGAAGCGCTCCACAACATCGGGACGCGCGGTCTTCCAATCGGCTCCGTAGTGGCGCGACAAGCCCGCCTCGCAGTCGCGGCGGAACTGGCTTTCGTGGGTCTGCCCCTCGTCAAGACCAGGGTAGCGAGGAAGAATGATCTGGTCGAAGTCCAGGTAGACGCCCGATTTTTCGTCAAGGACCTCACCGGGCTTGGCGCCGCACTTCTCAGCGATCTCAATCGTGTTGTCACAGGCCTCCTGGTACAGGGGGCCCAGAGCCGCACGCATCTCTTCCTCGGTCTTCATATAAAACTGGTCGTTCTTGAAGCGCATGCGATCGGGGTCGTCGAGTTTCTTGCCCATGCCGATGCACATCATGGCGTCCTGCGTGACGGCATCCTCGCGCAGCAGGTAATGGAAGTCGTTCGTGGCGACCGTCTTGATGCCGAGCTCGCGGGCAAGCTTGTCAAGGTGCCCGTTGAGCTCGTCTTGCGTCATGCCGGTGTCGGTGCGCACGCCTTGATTTTGCAGCTCGATGTAGAAATCGCCGGGCGCAAAGATCGAACCGAACGTCTTGGCCCACTCCACTGCCTGTCGGTCGTCGCCCCTGTCGATGCACTGCGGGATGATACCGGCGATACATGCCGAGGTGGCGATGAGACCGTCGGCATTGTTGCGCAGCATGTCGAGCGTCACGCGGGGCTTGTAATAAAAGCCGCGCGTGGCCGCCTGAGACACCACGTTCATGAGGTTGACGTAGCCCGCATTGTTCTTAGCGAGCAGAATCATGTGGTACAGCTCGGGTTTGCGGTCGCGCGAAAGCGTGGAGTCCGGCGTGAAGTAGACCTCGCAGCCCAAGATGGGCTTGATGCCGTATTCGGCGCCCTTGCGTCCGTCGGGACTGCCGGCAACCTGGGCATCAAGGTAATACTGTGCGCAACCATACATATAACCATGGTCGGTGATGGCACACGCCGGCATGCCAAGCTCCCATGCGCGCTTGGCCATGTCCTTGAGACGCGTGATTCCGTCGAGCAGTGAGTACTCGGTATGACAGTGCAGGTGTACGAAAGCCATGTGCTTGCTCCTTATCGACTATGGCGATGATAAAGGCAAGCGCGGACAGTTAGAAAGCACCCGGGCAAGAACCCTTACAAACAGCGGGCGCGCCGGCAAAACCAACGCGCCCACTCAATGTCACTCCTCGTCGTCGGCGCCGCCAAGCTCCTCAAGCAAGCCCAGCGCGCACTCAAGCACAGACTCGTCCTTGCGCAGGGGATAGTTGACCTTGCCGGTCTTGGCAAAGACCTGCGCGCCCTTCTTGCGCCACGCGTCGAAAACCGGTTTGGGCACCTCGGCACCGGCCAACGTGAGCTTGCCGACCGCAGTGCCCACCGACGTGATGCCGAGCCTGTCGGCGCGAATCCTGATGCGAGCGCGCGTGAACAGGTTTCGAGCCGCCTCGGGAAGCTCGCCGTAACTCTCCACGCACTGCTTTTCCAGCGCGTCCACCCCCTCCAGGTCGGTGAGGGCAGCAAGCTTGCGATACATGAGGACGCGCTTGTCCACCTCGGGCAGGTACTCCTCGCTGAAGTAGTAATCCACCGGCAGGTTGATGGTCACGCTCGTGGCCGCCTCGTCGGCAGGCTCCTCGCCGCGCGCCTGCGCCACAGCCTCGCCGAGCATCTGCGTGTACAGGTCGAAGCCCACGCTCGACAGGTTGCCGTGCTGTTCGGCACCCATGAGCGAGCCGGCACCGCGAATCTCCAGGTCGCGCATGGCGATGCGCATGCCGCTTCCCAGGTCGGTGAACTCCCCGATTGCCAGAAGCCTGTCGGTGGCCTCGGGGGTCAGCGGGACATCGGGCGGGAACATGAAGTAGGCGTAGGCCTGCTGCCTGCCACGTCCCACACGACCCTTGAGCTGATAGAGCTGCGCCAGGCCCAGGCGCTGGGAGTCCTCGATGATGAGTGTGTTGGTATGGGGGTTGTCAATGCCGCTCTCGATGATGGTCGTGGCCACGAGCACGTCAACCTCGCCGGTCACGAACTTCTGCATGACGTTTTCGACCTCGTTGGGGGTCATCTTGCCATGCGCCACACCCACGCGAGCCTCGGGCGCCACGCTCAGCACGCGCTGCACGGCCTCGTCGATGGTTTTCACGCGGTTCGACACGTAGTAGACCTGCCCGCCACGAGCAAGTTCCAGGCGCACGGCCGAACTCACGACATCCTCGTCCCACTCGCCCACATGTACCTTCACGGGGATACGCCCAGCAGGCGCCGTCTTGATGAGCGACATGTCGCGCACGCCGCTCATGGCCATCTGCATCGTGCGGGGGATGGGCGTTGCCGAAAGGGTCAGCACGTCAACCTGCTCGCGCAGGTTCTTGAGGTGCTCCTTGTGCTGCACGCCAAAGCGCTGCTCCTCATCGACGATGACAAGCCCCAGGTCGCGTGGGTTGACGTCGCTCGAAAGGAGTCGATGGGTACCCACAAGCACCTGCACCGTGCCTGCGGCGAACCCCTCGAGGGCCTTTTTCTGCTGCTTGGGGGTGCGGAAGCGGCTGAGCACCTCCACTTCCACGTCAAAGTCGGCAAAACGCTCGAAGAACGTCTGGTAGTGCTGCTGGGCCAGAATCGTCGTGGGACACAGCACCATGACCTGCTTGCCGTCCTGCGTTGCCTTGAAGGCAGCGCGCAGTGCGACCTCGGTCTTGCCGAAGCCCACGTCTCCGCACAGTAGGCGGTCCATAGGCTTGGGGGCCTCCATGTCGGCCTTGATATCCTGGATGGCAGCCGCCTGGTCGGCCGTTATCTCGTAGGGGAAGCCCTCCTCCATCTGACGCTGCCAGGCTGTGTCGGGCGAGAAGGCAAAACCGCGCGCGGCGGCGCGGCGCGTGTACAGGTCGACGAGGTCGAAGGCCAGCGCCTTAGCCGCTTTGCGTGCCTTGGTGGTGGCTCGCGTCCAGTCAGCCGAGTTGAGCCGCGTGAGACGCGGGGCATCGGAATCGGGACCTACGTAGCGCGTCAGGCGATCAACCTGCTCGAAAGGCACGAACAGCTTGTCGGCACCGGCATATTCAAGCTGGAAGTAATCGCGCTCTTTGCCTGCAACCTCCTTGCGCACGATGGCCGTGAAGTGCGCGATGCCGTGCGTGGCATGCACCACGTAGTCTCCCGGTTTAAAGGGGAACGTGATGTCGGTCACATCGATGTTCTTGCGTCGTCCATGCTTGGCCATACGGCTCTGCAGGTCGGCGGAGCTAATGACGGCCAGACGCGCGTCGGGGATGACAACTCCCGCAGGTATGGGGGCGTCCGTCACCGTGATGGGACCGCGCGGGAGCGGCTCGTGGGAGACACGCGCCCACTCAGGAATGCAGGCGCCCCTGTTTTCAGTTGAGGTGGCAAGCGACTCAACGATGGGAATGTGCTCGTCAGTGAGCGTGATCTTCATCGCACGGCGCGCCTCGCTATCGGGAATGGCGAAGACCGTGGCGTAACCCATATGGCGCAGCGAGTCGAGCCTGCGCACAAGGCGGGCCCCTCCGGCAACATCAGGCTGCTGCACGCGCAGCTCAGAGGTCGCGCCGCCTCCCGCGCGCATGATAGACACGAGCGTCAAACGCTGCTGTGAGCCGAAGTCCATCTGGGCAGGCTTGAGATAGAGTCCCTCCAGGGACACCTTGGCATTGCGAGCCAGAACACTGACCTCGTCGTAATAGCGTGTCGCATCATCAAAGAGAGAGCGAGGCTCGGCGAGCACCATGAGCACCTCGGGCGCCACGTGCGCGAGGGGCCCGGTTGTAGACGCATAAAGGCTTGGCAGATAGCGGTCCGCCTCGTGGAAGACGATGCCTTGAGAGAACATCTCCATATGGCGGGCGAGCTCGTCATCGTCCTGACTTGCCTGGTACAGCTTGCGGCGGCAACGTTCGATAGCTTTGGGAGAAAGCGCAAGCTCGCGCGCCGGGTACATCTCAACGTCCGTCACCTGGCCGATAGTCTGCCCCGTGGAGGGAACGAGCGTGCGTATGGCATCAATCTCATCGCCGAAGAACTCCAGGCGGACCGGACCCGTGGACTGGGCCGGCCAGACATCAACGAGGTCGCCATGCACATGAAACGTTCCCGGTCCATCCACCGCGCCCTGCGAGGTGTACCCGAGAAACAACAGCTTCTCGGGTACTGTGGCAAAATCGATTTCCTGGCCTATCTCAAAGGAAATCGGCATGAAGTAGTCACTGCCCACAGGAGGCACGCACCTCAGCAGCGCCCGCGCAGAGGCGACCGCCAAGCACGGCTCCCCCGCCTTCAGGCGCGCAAGGGCACGACAGCGCGCACCCACCACGGCGTCGTCGCTCGGTTTGTCCGACCACGGCAGGTCGCAACGCAAGGGGATGCGTTCGACCTGATCAAGTCCCACGTAAGAGGCCAATGCCTGCGCCATGCGCTGGGCCGCGTCCTCGCCGGCGACAACGACCACGCAAGGGCGCGGGTTACGCGCATAGAGCGCCGCGATGGCAAGGGGCCTGGCCGACTGGGCGATTCCAAGCGTGGCATCTTGCGCCGTTGCAAGATTGCGCTCGATATCTCGAAACTCCGCCGCACTGGCAAGTTGGTCGGCAATCCTGTGAATGAGCACTAGGGACTCCTTGTGAGTATCGCAATACCTGATGGGCTGCGCTTTTAAGAGGCTCGGGTGCAAGCGTCGCACCGCTCTCAAAACGCCTTCCACACCAGATGTCACCCGTATACAAACGCGGGACCCGGCCCCGAGGTGAGGTCAGGCCCCGCGTTTGAGTTTACTACGGGAGTCCCATTGTGCGAGCAACAACCGAAGTTGTTATTTGTCATTCATCGAGGGCACTTCTTCAGGATAGACATCCTCCAAGTGGCCGTCGTACACATAGTGCTTGGTCTCCTTGGCCACAATCCCTCCCAGGACCAGCACCGCGATGCAGTTGGGAACCGCCATCAGGCCGTTGGTGATGTCGGAGATGTTCCAGACGAGGTCGCCGCCGCCAATGCATCCCCAGGACACGAACACCAAAAAGACAATCGAATACGGTAGGATGCCCTTCTTGCCGAAGAGGTACATGATTGCGCGGTTACCGTACTGGCTCCAGCCAAGAATCGTGGAATAGGTGAAGCAGAGAAGGCCAACCACCAGCACGAACGGGCCAAACACAGGAATCGACTCGAAGCAGGCCGTCGCAAGCGCCGCGCCGCCGCTGAAGATGTTAGTGGTACCGCCAGCAATGGTGTTGTTGAACGTGGCGGCAAGTTCAGGGTTGGCCAACAACGACGTCACGAGCATGAGTCCAGTAATGAGGCAGATGACGACCGTATCCCAGAACGTACCGCTCATAGACACGAGAGCCTGACGGGCGGGATTGCGAGTCACTGCGCTCGAAGCAACAAGCGGGGCGGAGCCCAGGCCGCTCTCGTTGGAGAAAAGACCACGCTTGAAGCCGAACTGGAGAGCCAGCATGACAGTCGATCCCACCGCGCCGCCAAAAGCCGCCTGCGGCGTGAACGCGCACACGAGGATGGTGGAAATCGCCTCGCCCAGGTACTGGCCGTTAATGCCAATGATTACCAGGCAGCACACAACATAGAACACAGCCATGATAGGAACGAGCTTCTCACAGACACGGGAGACGCTCTTAAGGCCGCCGAGGATGACAAAGGCGACAAGGACCGTCACGACCAGGCCGATGACCCATGTGGGGATGCTCTCACCGTCGAAGAGCGACGTTGCCGTGATGGCGCCGGCAAGCGAGTTAGACTGCACCGAGGCACCGATGCCAAAGGAGGCAATGGCCGTAAACAGCGCAAAGAGGACGGCGAGGAGCTTGCCCAAGCCCTTGTTCTTGAAACCGCGCTCGAGGGCGTACATGGCGCCGCCGATCATCTTGCCGTTCTCATCCTTCACGCGCCACTTCACACCGATGTAGGTCTCCGCGTACTTGGTGGCGATGCCGAAGATACCCGTGATCCACATCCAGAAGATGGCACCCGGACCGCCGGAGAGGAGACCCGTCGCCACACCCACGATGTTGCCGGTGCCGATAGTCGCAGCAAGCGCCGTGGTCAGGGCGCCGAACTGGCTGATGTCGCCTTCAGCGCTGCTGGGGTCGTCTTTACTCACCGACAGCTTGATGGCCGTGCCAATCTTGCGTTGGATGAAACGCGTGCGCACGGTCGTGTAAATGTGAGTGCCCAGCAACAGCACGATGAGGGGCCATCCCCAAACAAATGCGTCAACTGCGCTGACTCCAGCTGAAAACGCCTCAATGAAAGCGTCCATGTTGGCCTCCTGGACTCCATGAAGCGGCCTGCCCGCTCCGTTGGACCCTGATTATGCAACCCTGAACGTTTCTTGTTGTTTCCTATGCATTAAGCCTGTTGGCAGGCGCCACTCATCCAGCAAAAACACCCGGTCGCACGGCAATGTTGTAGTACGTTGCAAACACGATGAAGACCACGGCCACGGCAATCATTGCCCAGGTCCAGCGCTTTTCGCCCTTGAGATACTCATCCACTGTCTTGGCATGCGACACGCGCAGGTATCCCGCCATGTTTGCGCCACGCGCATAGACAATCAGAAACGCCAGCATGCACGCCAGGCAAGCGACAGCGAGCAGGATGTACAAACCGCCTGCATGCACCGCCGTGTAGACGATATTATCGAGGAAGATCAAGATGGGATACATCAAGATGAGGTACCACTGGCCATGACCCGGCCCCCAAAGCGCCGGCATGAAGAATGCGCCCCAGTTCATCTTAGGCAAATGCGGCAGCGGCTCTGATTCCCTGAGCAGCAAGGCCACGGCTACGCGGTCCTTTGTGTGCCCGCAGTCTCGCGGGTTGAGTTTGTCATCCAGCTCGACGAAGTCCTTGCAATCGCGGCACAGACCCGCATAGCGCATGCCCTCGGCTGGAGGCGGAACTTGTTCTTCCTCATCCATTGCAAAGGCTTCCATTTCGGTTTTCCCCATCGATTACCTCTTCTTTCTACAGGCGTCCACAACGTCACGCACGAATGCATCGCAGTCAAGGTCATTCGCCTCGCTCGACACCCTCACGAGCCAACCAGAGTCCCCCGCAACAGCAGTGGTCTCGATTCGCTTGCCTTGATCGTTTCGAGCCGCAAGACACACAAGGTCGCAATCCTCCTCTGCGACAAGCACCATCTCGTTCGACTTGCCATCAACGGGGGAAACCGCAAAGCCCGCATCCATAAGCCCGTGCGCCAGATATCCCGTCATCACGCTCGCATCAGGGGTGCCGTGCACCCGCGGAAGCACAACGGATGCCGTTCCCTGCTCGAGCAGATCTTCCACCCCGATGCCAAGTTCCTCGCGCAGATACTTCACTGCCGTTCGAGCAAGCAGAGGAACGGCTGCTGCGACCTTCGGAGTCAGCGCCCTGACAAACTCCGAGGGGCTCATGTTCTCCACCTGAATGCCAAAGCAATGCCCCGTGCAGGAGATTCCCAAGAAGCTCGCAGATCCAAGCACATCGGCAAAGCGCACATCATGCAGTGAGGCCATGCCCGCAGGCGTGGGAGCCACATCCGTTGGCTCAAAGGAGAATATCTCGCCAGGTGTTGCCCCTGGTACCTCAACAGCGTCAAGCACAAGGGCGAAGTCCGCCTCACGCAAGTCAGAGATGATGGCCATGCCCATGCAAGCACGGTCGATAACCATGACATTGTCGGGGAACCTGTAGCGTGACAACAAATAACGTGCCACGGCAGGTCCGACACCATCATCCAAAAGAAGCTCGTTTCCTATGCAAATGAGCGAAACCCTCACGCCTGGAGGCCCCCTTTGTCCAATCAAAAATGCACGTCGAATAAAAAAGGGGCCTGCGGGTAAGCCCGCAAGCCCCTTAAAGAGCGCGTATGCCTTAGAGGCAAACTAGCACTTGATGCCGGCCTTGTCCAGGTCGTCGGTACGAGGAGCCGCACCGTAGCTGGGGCCATGGCCCATGCCGTCGTAACCCACCACGTTGCGAATCTCGGGGTCGTACACCAGGCCAGCGTGCTCCTTGCGGAACAGGATCAGCTTGGTGGGAGAGACGCCCTCGATGTTGGCAAGGTAGAGGTGGAAGCACATGATGTACATGATGATGAACATCGTGATGTAGTGGATGATGCGGATGTTCATCACGCCGATGCCCTCGGTCAGGACCAGGGAGATGGCCCAGTTGCTCGTGGGAATCCAAAGAGCGAAGCCCGTCCAAGCCATGAGGAGGATCAGCGGCAGGAACAGCAGATAGAAGATCTTCTGCAGAACGCCGAGCTTAGCACCGAGGCAGTGCCCCTTGTTCATGAACAGGTAGTACTTGACCGTCTCGAGAAGCATGTGACGGTTGTTGCGCTGGGGCAGCCACGTCTTGAAGTCACGCACGACGGCACGGGTGCCACCGGAAGGAGCGGACTTGATGAAGAACGACAGGACAACACGCATGATGAGGTTAATCGTGATGACGATACCGCAGAACACGTGAATACCACGACACATGCTCATCGCAAGGGGGAAGAACGGGTAGTGGATATAGAAACCCGTAAAGATCAACGTGAACATGCAGATCAGGTTCACCCAGTGAGTGATGACGAAAGGCAGCGGGTGGGCTTCCTTATAGTGTGCAAGATGCGCCATGCTACCTCACCCCCCAAGGGCTCTCGACCGTCGTGAAGCTCTTGCCCGTCTTGGGCTCGAACACGTGCACGCAGCAAGCGGTGCAGGGATCGAAGCTGTGGACAAGGCGCAGGGCCTTGATGGGCTTTTCAACGTCAACGACCTCAGTACCAAGCAGAGCCTGCTCGAGCGGACCGCGCGTGCCCTCGCTGTCGCGAGGACCGAGGTTCCACGTCGAAGGGATGACGATCTGGTACTTGTTGATCTGGTCGTTCGTGAGCTTCGCCATGTGATAGAGGGCGCCACGAGGGGCCTCCCACAGGGCAACACCGGTACCGGTGGTGTTCTCCGGCTTGGTGTAGTAATCATGGTTGCCAGCGCCGACGTACTCGATGAGGTCGAGGCACTCCCGCTCCATGCAGTCCATGATGTAGACCATCTCGACAGCACGACCGGCGACACGACCGAAGACCGACTCCAGATAGGAGACGTTACCAGCCTGGCCGAGCTTCTCGAGAATGGAGTCAACGAGCGTGACAACCTCTTCAACGCCACGCTTGTAAGCAACAAGAACACGGGCCAGAGGCGAAGCCTCGTAGACGCCGCCGTTGTAACGGGGAGCCTTGCACCAGGTGTACTTGCTGTCGCGGTTGTAGCCCTCGGTAGGATACCAAGGATCGGTGATACCGTTGATCGGGTTGACCGGCTCGCTGTCCTTGTAGTAAGCGCGGGCGATATCCTCGGTGATGAGGTTGTCGTCCACGTCGGACAGCTCGAGATTGTCGCCCGTCAGAACGCCAGCAGGCAGGTAACGGTTGTTGATCTCGAAGGACGGATCGTTGAAAACGCCCCATGCGATGAAGTTGCCCGGGCCCTTGCCGTAGGTGAACTCGTTGGAGTACACCTTGGACAGGGCGATCGCATCGGGAAGCACGACGTTGTTGACCCACGCCTTGATGTCCTTGATGCGATACAGGATGTCATCAAGCTTCTCGGAGGTAGGCACGAACATGGTGCCACCAGCCAGAGCCGTCATGATGTGGGGCATCTTGCCGCCGATGATACCGTTGATCTCAGAGGCCTTGGCCTGCATCTCGAGAGCCTCGATGTAGTGGGCAGTCGCGATGAGGTTGAGCTCAGGCGTGAGCTTGAAAGCCGCGGAGCCATCGGCATCCGTGGTATCAAACCAGTTGCCCGAGAAGATGGAAAGCTGGCCATTGTCGGCGAAAGCCTGCAGGCGCTTCTGGATGTTGGCGAAGTCCGCGGCGGCCATGCCGTTCTCCTGGCAGACGTCGAACGTGTCGGCGATGTCTGCGTTGATGGAGTCGAGCGGGTTGACATAGTCAAGGCCGTTGAGGTTGTAGAACCACAGGATGTGGCTGTGCATGAACTGCGCCATCTCCGAGAGGTTGCGGACCATACGGCCGCCCTCGGGGGGATTGATGCCGAAAGCGGCCTCGCAAGCCATAGCAGCAGCATGGGAGTGCGAGACGGGGCAAACGCCGCAGATACGCTGAGCAATGATGGAGGCATCCTGGCTGGAACGGTTCTCAAGAATGAGCTCCATGCCGCGGAACAGACCCGCGGAGACCCACGCGTCCTTTACCTGTCCATCCTCGACTTCCATGTCGATGCGAAGGTGGCCTTCGATACGAGTTACGGGGTCAATGGTTGACTGAGCCATGTGTGTTTGCCTCCCTTCTACTTCTTATGGTTCGCGTGACGCTCGACAACACCGTCAGCGTCGAGCTGCTCATAGAGCTGGTCGGCGACAGCGGCAGCCTCAGCGGCACCCGGGGTCTTGTGCTTGACGTCGTACTCACGCTCGACCTCGAAGTCAGCGCCGCCGTCGGTGCGCTTCGTGATCTTCATGCCAACGGCATGGACCACGATGATGCCGACAACAAGACCCAGCACCGTACCGCAGATTGCAGCAGGAGAGACCTTCCAGTCGAGAATCTGGAAGTAACGATGACGTGCCAGGAAGGGCGTGTTCTCGTCAACCCAGTTGCCATTGGCATTCATGGGGCTGATAACGCCGCAGCCAACGCAAGGGGCACCGGCCTCAACGCACCAAGAGACGCGACGGTTCGACTTCACGATGGGGCAGTTGGTGAAGGTCTGCGGACCCTTGCAGCCAAGGGCATAGAGGCAGTAACCCTTCTCCTCCTCGATGGAGCCGAAGTTGTAGACGAACTCACCGTTCTCAAAGTGGCCACGACGGGGGCAGTTGTCATGGACGGTCTCGTTGAACATGAGCTTGGGCTCATTGTTGTTGTTGAGCTCAGGGATGCGACCCATCAGCAAGTACTCAACAAGAACGGCGACAATCCACTCGGGGTTGCCGGGGCAGCACGGAATGTTGATGACCGGCGTGTCGATACCGTTCTTCTTGAGGAACTTCTGAACGCCAAGAGCGCCAGAGGGGTTGGGGCGAGCAGCCTGCCAACCACCGTCGCAAGCGCAAGAGCCATAGGCGATGACTGCCTCAGCGGAGTAAGCAGTCTCAAGAAGGATGTCAGTACCCTTCTCGTCAGCAATGCGAAGCGCGTTGCCGTCCCAGCCCTCAACGACTGCACCCTCGTAGACTACAAGGTAGCCACCGGCTGCAATCGTCTGCTTACGAGCCTCCTCCATAGAATGGCCAGCCGCTGCGGAAAGCGTCTCGCTGTAGTTCAGCGAAAGCAGCTCCAGGACAACGGACGGCACATCAGGAGTATCGACCTGAGCAAAAGCCTCAGTGCAGCCCGTGCACGAAGCGCCCTCAAGCCAGATGACGGGCTTCAGATTGCCCTCGGAGTTACCGATGACGCTCTCAAGAGCCTCGGCAATCTGGGGAGCGGCGGTCTGGGAAAGACCGATCATCGTGGCGATACCAGCGCAATAGCCGAGGAACTTACGACGGCTAATGCCACGGGACTCCAGAACCTGAGCACCCTTGCTGATCTCATTCACCTGCTGTGTTGCCATTCTTACACCTCCCTCTCAAACTAGGCTAAGCCTAACGTGTGGCCAAACCGATTTCAGCCACCTTACCAAGGTGAATCGTAGACCAACAAAGGTGAGGTAAAAGCGCGAAATTGCGTCAAATCACAAATATGCACGGTAATAGTAAACGCTTAGATTTAACAAACAATGTTCACACTAATTCAATATACGTAACATTAAATGACTAACCAAAGTGTATACCAACTGGTATACAAAAACAGCCTTTACCCGGGCAAGTTTGCCTTATCGCCGCAAGGTCACATCACTGATAGCGGGAAAGCTACAAGGCGAGAGATGGCTGATCCGAATGAAATACCGTCAATATCTGGTACTGCACATTTCAGCCTAAAATGGACATGGTTGATTCATAGACGATGCTCGCCTACACCCAATTCACAAGCAAGTTCAGGTAATAGGAACGTTGCGTGCATCTTGGAGCGAAAAGCCAATGAATCCCCAGCTTCCAATTGCTGGAAGCAACCTAGCACGCGCGAAGGCCGAGCGGCCCAGCCATGGCACTCCCAGCCCCGGTTGCCGTCGCGGAGAAAAGCCGTAGGCAGGCGAACCCACGCCATAAACGCGAAAAGGCCCCGGAGGGCCTTTTTGGTGACGCGGGCGCCCTGGGGGCCGCACAGCGCTCGAGGAAGGTGACTCTTGAGAACGGTCGGGAGCGGAGGGACAATTGATGTGTCCCGAAGGGCTCGGCCGATTAGTGGCGCCCGGCTGAGGCGCTCGCGCGCCTTGCACCTGCGCCCTATCAACCAGGTGGTCTCCCTGGGGCCTTACCGAAGGGAGGGCCCATCTCGGGGACGGCTTCCCGCTTAGATGCCTTCAGCGGTTATCCGCGCCGGACGCGGCTGCCCAGCGGTGCCGTTAGGTCGACAGCTGGCACACCGGAGGTCCGTCCGTCCCGGTCCTCTCGTACTGGGGACGGCCCCCCTCAGCCCTCCTGCGCCCGCGGAGGATAGGGACCGAACTGTCTCACGACGTTCTGAACCCAGCTCGCGTACCG
>ERZ1034984.1137-NODE-1137-length-26846-cov-21.082640_pt1 | contig 26846 bp, 21 predicted proteins | sample MGYA00520589_ERZ1034984 | MGnify/ENA primary metagenome ERZ1034984 (study PRJEB33766, sample SAMN09781790) | gut metagenome | biome: gut microbiome | host: Homo sapiens | place: Madagascar | study: EMG produced TPA metagenomics assembly of the PRJNA485056 data... | reverse complement strand
CGGTCTGGGGAGCCGACTGGGCGGCGGGCTGGGGCTGCGCGGCGGTTGCGGCTACGGGCGCGGCTACGGGTGCCACGGCAGGGACCGCGACGGCAGCAGGCGCGGCGGGCGCCTGCTGGTAGACGGGCGCGGAGGCGTACTGCGGGGCCTGGCTTGCGGGCGGCATCTGCGGGGAGCCCACCTGGCGGCTGCCTGCGAGCGGGACGTTCTGGATCTGGCGCACACCGCCGCGCGCGAGCAGTGCCTGCTCGGCGTCGAGAACGGCCTCCTGGGGCATGACGTCGAGGCCGGCGGACATGCTGTCTGCGGGTGACGGCTTTGCCGGTGCGGGCTGGGGAATCGGGCGGAGCCCCTGGGACATGGGCTGGGGCTGCGGCTGGGCCGGGCGCTGCGCGCGCTGTCCGGCGGCGCCTCCCAGCCCTCCGCTGCGGGAGCCGCCAACGCCAAGGAACAGGGCCTCCTCCTCGCGAAGGCGGTTGAGGGTCTGCGCGTCGACGTTCTCGGCGAAGACGGAGAACTTGCCGCTCCTGAGCGAGGGGTCTGCCATAAAGCGAACGACGGGCCTGCCCACGAACGAGTAGCCCTTGCCCTGCGCCTGGCCCTCGATGAACTGCGCGGTCTCCTTGGTGATCTGCGCGTAGAGGGGGCGCATGGAGAGGTCGTCCTCGCTGGAGACGAGGATCGTGTAGAGCGCGGGCGCGGTGTCGACGCCGTTGATGACGTAGGTCTCGGCCTCCATCTCGCGGGCGGCCTTCTTGGCGAGCTTCTTGAAGGAGAACGGCGCGGTGAGGCCTTGGGCCGTGGCGCCAAACAGGCTGCCGACGCGCTGCTCAAAGACGTTAAGGAAGTTCACGCTACTCATCCTCCGTATGTCTCGGCGCGGGGCCGATGGTTGAGATGACAATGCTCACAAGTACTGCACAGACTACCGCAACTGCTATACCCGCAGCGTCAGGCGCTGCCCATAACCCGCCATTCTCCACTCTGGCGCTGAGAACCTGAACGCCGACGAGAACGGCCGCGCCCGCCACCTGACCAGCGATTCCTTGGGCACCCCCGCGGCCTGCGCCAACGAGCGCCGCCAGCCATGCGCCGACCGCACACCCAAGGACCGCAAGCCACGTCTCGGGCTGCGCGAGCTTGGCTACGACGCCCTGGGCGAAGGCGTCTCCCGAGCCGGAGGCAAGCGCGCAGGCGAGGACGGCCTGGAGCCCCGCGCCCGCCATTCCGGTGACGAGCGCCGCCTTTGGAGCGAGAACGGCGCCCGCAGCGCCCGCCCCGGCAAACGGCGAGCCCGTTGCCGCGGGCAACAGCAGGGCCGCATGGGCGAGGCTGCCGCTTTCGGCCGTTGCCAGCCGCCAGCCAATGAGCGCCAACGCCGCGAGTGCCGCCACGAGAAATGCCGGGGAGTACATGCCGCCCGAGAGCATGCCCGCCACGGCCAGCACGCAGGCCGCCGTGCCGCCCGCCACCGGGGACAGCGCGCAGAGCAGCGCAATCGCTGCCCCGCACGCCGCGGAAGCGGCCGTGGGCGCCGCCTGTATGCCCAGCGCGGCGGCGATTCCCGGCGCCACGCGCCAGGCGATGCCCGCCCCCGCCAACGCGGCCACCGTGCGTTCGACGGCTGCGGGCAGCCAGGGCCAGCGCTCGGTGGGGCTCACGTGGGCGGCCTCCTCCCACGCCTGGGCGTTCGGGTCTGGCTCGCCGGTGGCCTGCGAGACGAGCGAGGCCACGGAGGCGTGCCCCTCGTCCTCGTCGCCAAGGTAGGGAACGGCGAGCTTTGCGAGCTCGCCGGCCGTCGAGGGGCGCTCGGACGGGTCCGCGCTCGTTGCCCGCGCGATGAGGTCGCTGGCCGGGCCCGCTAGCTCGGGCTCAACCTTGGCGAGTGGCTTGGCGCCGCGCTCGATCTTTCTGCGGGATGCCTCGACGTCCTTTGCCAGGAAGGGGGAGATGCCCGTGAGCGCCTGATAGCAGACGACGCCAAGCGCGAACACGTCCGTGCGCTCGTCCACGAGTCCGCCGGCGAGCTGCTCGGGGGGCATGTAGCCCACGGTGCCGCCACGTGCGCCCTCCCAGCCTGCGGCGCTCGCGAGGCTCGCCATGCCAAAGTCGCCGAGCTTCACGGTGCCCGAGCTGTCGATGAACACGTTGGACGGCTTGATGTCGAGGTGGAGCACGTCGTTGGTGTGGGCAAAGTCGAGCGCCGCGGCAAGGCTCGAAAGCAGGTGCGCGCACTCGTCATAGGTAAGCACGCCGCCCTCGACGCGAGCCAGGAGCTCTGCGAGCGTGAGGCCGCTCACGTACTCCATGATGAGGTAGGCAACGTTGCCCCTCACCTCGAAGTCATGGACCGTGACGATGTTGGGGTGGGTGAGGCGAGACGTGATGCGAGCCTCGTCGAGCGCCTCGGAGAGCGTCGAGGCGGACATGCCGGGCGCGGCGGCGAGAGGCATGCACTTGATGGCAACCCTGCGCTCGAGCCTCGTGTCCCAGCAGACCTGGACGGAGCCAAAGCCGCCCGTTCCGCGCGTCTCGACCACACGGTAGCGCCCGAGCAGGAGCGCCTGCTCGGGTTGGGGCTGCACCTGGTATGGCGGCGTAGCCCAGCCCTGTTGTGTGGGGGTGGGATCGTGCACGGCCTTCTGTCCTCGTTTCAGCTGCGTCTGGTGCCTGTGCGTTGATGCGAACATTCTAGCAGCTGCCGGTGCGTGCCGTTTGCGCCCGGCTGTTCTCGGGTTGGCAAAAAAAGTTCTTGCGTGCCCGGCGAGACTTAGGGTATATTCATTCCTGCATTTGCGGGCGTGGCGGAATTGGCAGACGCGTACGGTTCAGGTCCGTATGGGGGCAACCCCATGAAGGTTCAAGTCCTTTCGCCCGCACCATGAATTTGATGAGGCCCTGGGTTTTGCCCGGGGCTTTTTTCTTTCGCGCCAAATGCCAAAGGGGACGGGTTCCTCTGTCACGTTGATGTCAGAAGAACCCGTCCCCGTCGCGCTTCTCGCTGTTGCGAGCGCCTCTACTTGTTGTCGTCGTCGAAGAACGACCAGCCGCTCTCGTCGTCGTCCTCGTCATCGTACTGGTCGAAGTCCTTGCGCGTCTTGTGCTCGAGGATGATCGCGGCGATGAGGAACCCCACGAGGATGACGCCGAGAAGGACGAGCACGCCCTCCCTGGAGCTTAAGAGCCAGCTGAGAATGCCTGAGAAGTCCATGGGACGCCGTCCTTCCAATCCAAGCCCGCCCCGCGCCGCCCCGCGCCTGGGACGCCTTGGCTCTGCGCTTGCCGGCCATGTGCGTGTTCGTCAATAACGGCCATAAGTATATACTTGGCAACCAGTACATCCTGCGGGCTCATGGCCTGCTGGGGGCGAGCGGCACGTGGCCGCGCGCCTTGGGGCCGGGCTGGGTACCCGCGTCCCGTGAGACAGCAACGAGAGGGAGCACCCATGCTCGACATCAAGTTTGTCCGTGAAAACCCCGACGCCGTCGACAAGGCCATGGCCGACCGCCAGTCCAGTTGGGACCGCGAGAAGTTCTTCGAGCTTGATGACGAGCGTCGCGCCGTCATCGGCGAGGTCGAGGAGCTCCAGGCCACGCGCAACGCCGAGTCCAAGAAGATCGGCGCTCTCATGAAGGAGGGCAAGAAGGACGAGGCCGAGGCCGCCAAGGAGGCCGTCCGCGAGGTCAACGAGAAGATCGACGGCCTGGCCGAGCGCCGCAGCAAGCTCGAGGCCGACCTGTATGACTTCATGGCCCACCTGCCCAACATCCCCTGCGAGGCCACGCCCTACGGCAAGGACGAGGACGAGAACATCGAGCGTCGCCGCTGGGGCACCCCGCGCGACTTCGAGGCCGAGGGCTTCGAGTTCAAGGCCCACTGGGACCTTGGCACCGACCTCGACATCCTCGACTTCGACCGTGGCAACAAGCTCTCTGGCAGCCGCTTCACCGTCCTTGGCGGCGCCGGTGCCCGCCTCGAGCGCGCCCTCATCAACTACTTCATCGACACGCACACGAGCCGCGGCTTCAAGGAGTGGTGGCCGCCCATCGTCGTGAAGCGCCAGACCATGTTCGGCACGGGCCAGCTCCCCAAGTTCGAGGATGACGCCTACCACGTCTCCGGCGACAACTTCCTGATCCCCACGGCCGAGGTCGTGCTCACGAACCTTCACGCCGGCGAGGTTCTCGACGCCGACTCCCTGCCGCGCTGGTACACCGCCTTCACCCCGTGCTTCCGCGAGGAGGCTGGCTCCGCCGGCCGCGACACGCGCGGCATCATCCGTCAGCACGAGTTCGACAAGGTCGAGATGGTCAAGTTCGCCAAGCCCGAGGACTCCGACAACCAGCTCGAGAGCATGACGGCCGAGGCCGAGTACCTGCTCCAGCAGCTTGGCCTGCCCTACCGCGTCATCTCCCTGTGCACGGGCGACCTGGGCTTCTCCGCTCGCCAGACGTATGACATCGAGGTCTGGCTGCCGAGCTACAACGCCTACAAGGAGATCTCCTCCTGCTCCAACTGCGGCGACTTCCAGGCCCGTCGTGCCAACATCAAGTACCGCGATCCCGAGAACTTCAAGGGCACCCGCTACGTCCACACACTCAACGGCTCCGGCCTGCCCGCCGGCCGCACCATGGCCGCCATCCTCGAGAACTACCAGAACGCCGATGGCTCCATCACGGTGCCCGAGGTGCTTCGCCCCTACATGGGCTGCGACAAGATCGAGCGCGCCTAGCGCGGTCTTCTCACACAGAGACTCGCAAGGAAGCGGGCCGACCTGGGATTCCGGGCCGGCCCGCTTTTTTGTGCACGATTGAGGCTTCCGCCGTCCGTCGTGCTCGCGAGCGCTGCAAATCGGACACTACATGGACTCAAGGCAGGTGCATAGCGTCTGATTTGCAGCGCTCGGCGAGGGGGTGAGGGTGTGAGGTGCTGCCCGCCCGCTACCAGATGGTCATGGGGCGGTCCTGGCCGGCGGCACAGATGGTGAGCGCCCCGTCGGGCGTGCGGGCCTCGGTGAACGTGTCGTTTGCGGCCTCGGCGTCCAGCGCGGCCGCCAGGGTGCGGATGGCGATGCTCGGCCGGTTGTTCTCCTGCGAGAGGTGCATGGCCACGACGGTCTCGGTCGCAGGGCCCACGAGCTCGCGCAGCGCCGCGGCGGCTTGGTCGTTGGAGAGGTGGCCATGGTCGCCGCCAACGCGCGACTTGAGCATGGCGGGATAGGGACCCGTCTCGAGCATGCGCTTGTCGTGGTTGCTCTCGAGCGCGAGAATCCGCACGCCACTCAGCAGCTCCATGGCCCGCTTGCCCAGCGTCCCCGTGTCCGTGCAGAACCCCAGGGAGTCGATGCCGTTCTCGCTCGCGCAGTCGAAGCGCAGGCCAAATGGGTCTGCGACGTCGTGCGAGGTGGGAAACGTCCGCACGCGCATGCCGCATGCTTCGAACTCGTCGGCGTTCCCAACGAGCTCGAATGGAAGCGTGGCGAGGTACTTGCGGCCGCCGGCCGTTCCCGCGGTGGCCATGAGGCGCCCGTCGTACTTGTTGCAGAAGACGGAAAGGCCACTCACGTGGTCGCTGTGCTCGTGCGTCACGATGACGCAGCCCACGCGGTCCATGTCGACGCCGAGCTCGTCGGCCCTGCGCATGAGCTCGCGCCGAGACAGGCCGTCGTCGATGAGGACGGAGCCGTCTGGTCCCTCCACTACGGCGGCGTTGCCCTTCGACCCGCTTGCGAGCACGTGGAGGTGCATCAGCGGGGCGACCTCGGGCGCCTGCTCTGGCCAGGGAAGGTCGGCGTCCGTGCGCGCGTCATGCGTGCCGTACTCGGTCTCCCACCCGTTCACGCGCACACCCCACGATTCTTGGCCACGGACTCAAGGGCGGCGAGGTCGGCGCGGTCTGGGGCGGTGTCATAGGGGCCACCCGCGGCGATCTCGGCGCGCTTGGCGCGGATGAGGCCTGCGAGCAGGGCGTTTGCGGCCTCCTCCGAGGTATGAAGCGCCTGGTAGATGAGCGTGGGGGCAATGGCGTAGCGGCCGGTGAGGAAGTGGCAGCCCACAAAGTCGTTCGGGTCCTTGGTCGGGTCCAGCACCGGGGTGTTGCGCCGGCTCGTGAGCAGGGCGATGCCCAGGTGGTTCACGGGGTCGATGAGCGTGAACGTGCCCGTCCAGCCCGTATGACCCACGGAGGCGGTGTCTGGCACCTGCGAGAAGATCGCCGTGTAGCCGTCGTGGGCCTTGCGGCGCCAGCCCAGGCCAAAGCTCGGGTCCGTGTCCTTGGGCTTGATGAAGCGGTCGAGCGTATCCTCGTCGAACAGGCGAACGTCGCCGTAGCCGCCACGGTTGATGAGGAGCTGCTCGAGAACGGCGATGTCGCTTGCGGTGGAGAAGAGGCCGGCGTGACCGGAGACTCCGCCCATCACATGGAACGCCTTGGCGTCGTGGCATTCGCCTTGGACGGTGTCGTGGCGCACGTTCGCAAAGCTCAGCATGCCGTCGCGTGTGTTGCCCCTGAGCTCGGTGGCCGCGCAGTCCTGCTTGGAGAAGCCGTGCTTCAGCGGCTCGAACGTCGTGTGGGTAAGCCCGAGCGGAGCATAGATCTCCTGCTCAACGTACTCGTCGAGCCTCATGTCCGTGATGGCCTCGACGATGAAGCCCAGAAGCATGTAGTCGACGTCCGAGTAGCGCGTGGCCGTGCCCGGGACGTATTCGAGCGGCGTGGCGATGATCTTCTCGAGCGCCTCGTCGCGGCTCTGGGTGAACAGCGCGGCATTGGCGTTGCTACCGGCCATGACCTTGTGAAGGGCCGGGTCGTAGTCGGCGTTGTGGTAGCTCGGGTCTGCGGGAAATCCCGCCTGGTGCTGGAGCAGCTCGGTGACGGTGAGCTCGTCCTTGCCGGGGATCGAGGCGCCCGGCTGGTCGCGGAACTCGGGGAGGTAGTCGCGAACGCGAGCGGTGAGGTCGAGCCTACCTTCGCTTGCGAGCTTCTGCAGTGCCATGTTGCAGGCGTACATCTTGGTGTTGCTCGCCATGTCAAAGAGCGTCTCGTCCGTGACGGAGGTGCGATTGGCGGCCGGGATGGGAGTGCCGTTGGGCTCATAGGAGTTCACGGCGCCGTAGCGGGCGCGCTTGATGACGGCGCCATCCTTCACCACGACGAGCTGCGCGCACGAGAAACCAGCCGCTACCTCGGCGTTTATGATTTGGTCGAGAAGCTCGAGGGAGGGGTTATGCTCCCAGGCGGCCGTGTCGTCTCGAAGCGTGGGGCAGGGGATGCGGAGCTCGAGCGCGCCGCAATCCTGGTCCAGGCAGCTGACCTGCAGATAGTTGTCGCCGTTGACGGTAGCGCTGGCGATGTTCGCGGCGTGCCAGCCCTCGCCGGAGACGCCATCGAGCGAGATGGGCGCACCGTTCACGAAGACGCGGAACGCCTCGGGGTGGGAGGCGCGCACGAGCAGCGTGCCCTGGCGCTCGAACCCAATGAACGTGCGGGTTGCGTTCGTGACGAGCGACTGGTCGTAGCCCTCGCTGCCGGGCGTGGCGGGGCAGGTAAGCTCGAGCTGGTAGGCCATGGGGCGGCTCCCTATCGCGCGGCGGCCGGGTGGCCCGACTCGCCGCGATTGCGGGGACGTGCATTCATGTCCCCAAGCGGTCGTAAACTAGACAGTCTAATAGGATAGCCCGCGCGACCGGTGCCGGGCCACACGGATGGGGTGAGCGCGCTTGCCAAGCGTTAGCAGCAGATATGCGCACGGTCAGTCGTTCGAACGGCCAAGCGGACGCCTTGGCCCCGAGGCCCGCGGCCCCGTCGTACTCATGGTCTCGGGCGGGGCGGATTCCACGGCGTTGCTCGTTCTTGCGGCCACCTCGGCGCTCGACATAGACGACGGCCGCGGCGAGGCCCTCATCGCGCGCGAGCGGCTCCATGTGCTTCATATAAACCACCAGCTCAGAACCATCGATGCGGATGAGGACGAGGAGTTCGTCCGCGAGATGGCCACCAGGTTCGGCGTTCCCGTGACCGTGCGCCGCGTCGACGTGGCGAAGCTTGCCGCCTCGGCCGAATTTGGGGACACGAACGTGGAGAACGTTGCCCGCGAGGTGCGCTATGCCGCGGCGAACCAGCTCGCCAACGAGCTGTGCGCCGCATCGGGTCTGCCACGCTCGGCCGCCCGCATCCTCACGGCCCACACGGCAAACGACCGTGCCGAGACGTTCTTTATGCATGCGATCAAGGGCTCGGGCGCGCAGGGACTCTCATCGATCCCCCGCCGTCGCAACAGAATCGTGCGCCCGTTGCTGGGGCGCACCCACGAGCAGCTGTGCGACCTGCTGCGCATGCGCGGCATCGTCTGGCGAGAGGACGCCACGAACGCTGATACCCGTTACCTGCGAAACTTCGTCCGCCATGAGATTGTTCCGCTTGCGAGGCAGCGCAACCCGCGCCTGTTCGAGAGCATGGCCTCCACGTGCGACATCCTTTCGGATGAGGACGCCTACCTCACGCAGGTGGCCTCGCGTGCGTACCGCGCGCTCGAACGCCGTCGCGACCAGGGGCTCGTGGTGCTCGACGCCGCCCGCCTTGCCGCCTCGGACGTGGCCATCGCCCGCCGCGTCGTGCGCATGGCGGTCCTGGAGGCCTGTCCGCAGTGCAGGCTCGATGCCCGGCATGTGGCCCGTGTCCTGGAGATCGTTGCTGCGGGCGAGGGGTCGGCGAGCCTTCCGGCGGGCGCGGACGCGCGCGTGACGTACGGGGCGCTGTTCATTCGCTCTCGCGAGGCCCAGGGGCACGCGGGCACGAGCGGCTGGCTCGAGGTTCCCGGCCTTCCCGGGCCGGCGGGCGCAAGCGACGCGCTCGTGGCGCCAGGGCCCGCGGGCTCCCTTGCGCTTGGCGCCGGTACGCTCACGGCGCGCCTGCGCGAGGTGTCCGCTGGCAGCAGCCCCGAGGCGCTTGCCCGCGCCCATGCCCGCGAGTGGGAGGGGCAGTCCGTGCTGCTCGACGCCGCCGCGTGCGGAGTTGGGCAGCTGGGCGGCAGACTGTGGGTCTCGGGGCCGGAGGTGGGCGAGGTGCTCTGCCCTCTTGGGATGCACGGCCAGTCCAAGAAGCTCTCCGACCTGCTCATCGATGCCAAGGTCCCTGCGAGCGAGCGCGCCGCCGTGCCCGTCGTGCGCACGGGGGTCTCGGGCTCGGTAGTGTGGGTTGCCCCCATGCGTGCCGATGAGCGCGCTCGCGTGACGGACGCGAGCCGTGTGCTGCTCGAGCTTGCGTGGAGGCCCGCCGCCACGAGCTAGGAGTGTTTCTCGACCCATTTCTTCTCGGCAGCAAATGTGCCGCGCGGGGCAACGAGTACGCCTGGGTTGCTAGAATCTAATTTCCACTGAGTGTGCCTAACGAGCGGCGCCGGTGGTCACGGGGCTTCTTGCCTCAGAAGGGAAAGAGGATCGCGCCATGGAGCAGATTCATCCGGACGTCAGCAAGGTCATCCTGTCCGAGGAAGACATCAAGGGCATCGTCGCGCGCATGGGCGCGGACATCACGAGGGACTATGCCGGCAAGAACCCGCTGCTCATCGCCGTGCTGCGTGGTGCCGTCGTGTTCATGGGCGACGTGATGCGCGCCATCGACTGCCCACTTGGCATCGACTTCATGGCCGTCTCGAGCTATGGCGACGGCGCCGTCTCCTCGGGCGTCGTCCGCATCGTCAAGGACCTGGACACCAAGATCGAGGGCCGCGACGTCCTCATCATCGAGGACATCCTCGACTCGGGCCTCACGCTCAAGTACCTCATGAAGAACCTGCGCTCGCGCCACCCGGCCTCTCTGGAGATCGCCGCCTTCCTCGTGAAAGACGTCCCGGGCCAGGAGACGGCCGTCACCCCGCGCTACGTTGGCGCGCACGTGCCCGACGAGTTCATCGTGGGCTATGGCCTCGACTTCGCCGAGCGCTACCGCAACCTGCCCTACATCGGAATCCTCAAGCCGGAGGTCTACGGAAAGTAGCATATGAGCAGTAACTTCAACGAGAACAACGACCAGCCGGGAGGTCCCCAGCGCGGCCCCAACTCGCCGCGCACGAACACCATCTCCCTCATCATCGCCATCGCGCTCGTGGCCTACCTCGTCTACTCGATGGTGCCGTCGATGTTTGGCGCCAAGAGTGCCGACACGGTGCCCACGAGCGACGTCGTGGCGGCCGTCGAGGACGACCGCGTCTCCACGCTCACGTACCGGGTCTCGTCCGGCGAGCTCACGGGCACGTACTGGGCCAACGACGCCGACAAGGGCGACGACTCCAAGCTCGTGTCCTTCAAGAGCACCTATGCCGGCACGGACAACCTCGCCGAGCTCATGCAGGACCACCCCGAGGTCACCTATACCGTTGACACCTCAAGCGACGAGTGGCTCGACACGCTGCTGTTCTCCGTGGTGCCCACGCTGCTCATGATCGGCGTGTTCGTCTACTTCATGCGCGGCATGCAGGGCCAGGGCGGCGGCGCCATGGGCTTTGGCAAGACGAAGGCCAAGACGACCGAGGAGACCCGCCCCAAGGTGAAGTTCTCTGACGTCGCCGGCGTCGACGAGGCCGTCGAGGAGCTCAAGGAGATTCGCGACTTCCTCGCCGAGCCCGAGCGCTTCCACAAGATGGGCGCCAAGATTCCGCGCGGCGTGCTGCTCGTGGGCCCTCCGGGCACGGGCAAGACGCTGCTTGCGAAGGCCGTCGCCGGTGAGGCGGGCGTGCCGTTCTTCTCCATCTCCGGCTCCGACTTCGTGGAGATGTTCGTGGGCGTGGGCGCAAGCCGCGTGCGCGACCTGTTCAAGCAGGCCAAGGCCGCCAGCCCCTCCATCATCTTCATCGACGAGATCGATGCCGTGGGTCGCCAGCGTGGCGCCGGCCTCGGCGGTGGGCACGACGAGCGCGAGCAGACGCTCAACCAGCTGCTTGTCGAGATGGATGGCTTCGAGGCAAACGACGCCGTCATCCTCATCGCCGCCACGAACCGCCCCGACATTCTCGACCCGGCACTGCTGCGCCCCGGCCGCTTCGACCGCCAGGTCACGGTTGACCGCCCCGACCTCTCCGGCCGCGAGCAGATCATCCGCGTCCACTCCGAGGGCAAGCCGCTTGCCGGTGACGTGGACTTTGGCCGTCTCGCGAAGCTCACGCCGGGCTTCACGGGCGCCGACCTCATGAACCTCATGAACGAGAGCGCGCTGCTCGCCGCTCGTCGTCACAAGTCCAAGATCACGATGGACGAGGTCGAGGAGGCCATGGAGCGCGTCATCGCCGGCCCCGAGCGCAAGAGCCGCGTCATGACGGAGAGCGAGCGCAAGACGATTGCCTACCACGAGAGCGGCCACGCCCTTGTGGGTCACATCCTCGAGAACTCCGACCCGGTGCACAAGATCTCGATCATCGCCCGCGGCCAGGCGCTTGGTTACACCCTGCAGCTTCCGGAGGAGGACCACTTCCTCAATACGCGCGACGGCATGCTCGACCAGATTGCCGTGCTGCTGGGCGGCCGCACCGCCGAGGAGCTCTTCTGCGACGACATCACGACCGGCGCGAGCAACGATCTCGAGCGTGCCACGAAGATCGCCCGCCAGATGGTCACGCGCCTAGGCATGAGCGAGGCGCTGGGCACCCAGGTGTTTGGCGAGGCCCAGCACGAGGTGTTCCTCGGCCGTGACTACGCGGACCACCAGGACTACTCGGCCGAGACTGCCAAGCGCATCGACGACGAGGTGGAGCGCATCATGCGCGAGGCCCACTCCCGTGCCCGCGAGGTGCTCGAGGCCCGTCGCGACCAGATGGACACGATGGCCAAGGTGTTGCTCGAGCGCGAGACCGTCGAGGGCGATATCGTGAATGCCCTGCTCGACGACGAGTGGGACAGCTACGTTGCCGAGCACCCGGAGGCCGCCGAGCCCAAGCGCGAGGCACCCGCGGCGAAGCCCAGCGAGCTCGACGAGGACATTGCCGCCGAGGCTGCTGAAGCCGCCCGCGCCGCCGTTGCGGCGGAGGACGCGAGTGCGGACGCCGCTCCGTCCCCGAGCTCTGAGGGCGACTCCAAGAGCGAGTAATCCTCGCCTTCCATACGATTGCCGAAGGGGCCCGTCCTGTGACGGGCCCTCTCTTTTTTACGGACCGACCGCCGAATTGGGCTGAAAGCAAACTTGACGAAGCGAAGCGGGGGGAGGGGCTACCGTCATCTCAGTGCCTTGTAATGTCGAGCTTAGGGGGACCCATGACGGAAGACCGGAACGACGAGAACACGCCCGAATTTGACGAGGCGACCAGGACCAACGAGTCGCCTGCGGTTGAATCGTCTTCTCCAGGAGACAAGTCTGACGCTTCTGAGGAGTTGCGGGATTCAAATCCCTGCGGCGAGGATGACGAAGCAGAGCCTTCCCCTGATTCCTCTGACCAAACCTCAGACGAATCGGCAGCGCCCAATCTGGCCAATGACCAGAAGGACACTTCTAAGAAGCCAGCGAAGGTGGCTCTTCCGGGCTGGGCAAAAAAGGTCGGGATTCGTGTTGTCATTATCGTAGTAGCGTCAATCCTCTATGTGAGCCTCTATCATGATTGGGCTCCGGCCACTTGCACTGAGACTCAAACATGCAAGATTTGTGGGAAGATTCAGGGGGATCCCCTGGGACATGACTATGAGGATGCCAGCTGCACCAAGCCGAAGACGTGCAAGCGATGCGGAAGCACGGACGGTGCTGCGTTGGGACACGAGGTTCCTGATGATGCGTGGGTTGTTGACGTGCGGCCCACCTGCACTTCTGAGGGAAGCGAGCACGGCAACTGCAAGCGTTGCGGGGAGCAGCAGACGAAGTCCATCCCGAAGGCAGCTCACACTGAAGGCGAGCCTCAGGTTACCAAGGAGGCCTCGGTTGATTCTTCCGGAAATGCCGTTGCGGGTGAGAAGACTGTCTACTGCACTGTGTGCGGCGCGGTGATCAGAACCGAGAAGTACACGCTGTCTCCGGAGGAAATCGAAGACCAGTTCAAGAACTCTTGCGAGTCGCCGAGCTACGAAGATGTCGCTCGTAATCCTGACGATTGGAAGGGCAAGAAGGTTACCTTCAAGGACAAGGTGATTCAGGTTATGCAGGACGGGAACAGCTACACTCTCCGGGTTAATGTCACCGAGGGCCGCTATGGAATCTGGGATGATACGATTCTGGTCTCGTATAAAGCCGCTTCTGGATCTGCAAGGATTCTCGAGGACGATATCATGTCGTTTTATGGGACGATGAATGGAATGTATTCTTACCAATCTGTAATGGGGGCCACAATTACTGTCCCGCTGCTTATCGCATCTTATGCGGACTAATCAGGCTACAAAAGGCCCCGCATTGCGGGGCCCCGAGGTGTGCCCCTTGGCCCGCGGGAGAGCTGCTGGGGTATACTCGTAACAAGCAGAGGGTGAGCACCCTCCTGCCAGTCAGCTTACGGTGGGCCATGCCCTCCGAAGAACAGCCGCCGGCCAGGGCGGCTGTTCTCTTATGTGGAGGCAGTGGCCCGGCTAGATCACTTCATCAGAATGAGGATGAAAGCGACGGCCAAGAGAAGGACCGACGCTGAGAGAACAACCAGAACGAGTCTATCCACTTGAGAACACCCTCCCCTCTTCCCGCGAGGACTCGGAGGGTACCGCTCGCTTGCTGCTGAGAGTATACCATGCATTGCGAACACACGTTCCCAAATATACAGTGAAGCCAAGCGGGTCGAGGGATGATTCGGCGCGGTCGGCCCCGCCAAGATGCTGCCGTCTTCGTAGGACTAAAATGCAGCAAGGAAGTTATTCGCGAACGAAAAGCCCAAACGGCTCACCAGGCCGGGCCCGGTTTTGAGGGGGATGCAATGATCAACGAGACCATGTACGGCTACGGCGCGTCCAAGAGCTCCATTCGCGAGATTGCCGCGTACGGCGCTGCCCGCAAGGCCGAGATTGGCGCCGAGAACGTCTTTGACTTCAGCCTGGGCAACCCGAGCGTGCCCGCCCCTGCCGAGGTGGCCGCCTCGCTCAAGGCGTCTGCCGAGCTTCCGCCCGCGCAGGTGCACGGCTACACGCCTGCCAACGGCCTGCCTGCCTGCCGCGAGGCCGTGGCCGCCTCGCTCACGCGTCGCTTCTCCGCCGAGATGGCCGGCCGCCCCGTTGCCGGTGCCGGCGACCTCTACATCACCTGCGGCGCCGCTGCGTCCCTCACGATCACCCTGCACGCCGTGACGAACCCCGGTGACGAGGTCATCGTCATCGCCCCGTACTTCCCGGAGTATCGCGTTTGGATCGAGACGTGCGGCTGCACGTGCGTCGAGGTCATGGCCGACGCCTCCACGTTCCAGGTCGACGCCGACGCAGTGGCTGCCGCCATCACCGAGCGCACCGCCGCCGTCATCATCGACTCGCCCAACAACCCGGTGGGCACGGTCTACACCCGCGAGACGCTCGAGAAGCTCGCCGCCGTTCTCGCACGTCGTGGTGAGGAGACGGGCCACCCCATCTACCTCATTTCCGACGAGCCGTACCGCGAGATCACCTATGGTGTGGAGGTTCCCTGGGTCCCGGCCATCTACGAGCGCACCATCGTGTGCTACAGCTACTCCAAGAGTCTGTCGCTGCCCGGCGAGCGCATCGGCTGGGTGCTCGTGCCGCCCACGAACCCCGAGCACGACCGCCTCGTTCCCACGGTCGCGGGCGCTGGTCGCACGCTGGGCTTTGTCTGCGCTCCGGCAATCTTCCAGCGCGTGGTCACCGACTGCGTCGACGTGCCCAGCGACGTTGACGCGTACGCTCGCAACCGCGAGGCGCTCACGCGCGGCCTCTCCGAGGCCGGCTACGAGTACATCGAGCCCGACGGTGCCTTCTACCTGTGGGTCAAGTCGCTCGATCCGGATGCGAACGTCTTCTTTGAGCGCGCGAAGGCTCACGAGCTGCTGCCCGTGCCCTCCGACTCCTTTGGCTGTCCCGGCTGGGTGCGCGTGGGCTACTGCGTGAGTTACGAGACCATCGTGAACTCCATGCCCGCGTGGCAGGCGCTTGCGGCCGAGTACAAGTAGCTTGCGGGGCCGGGCGCGTGCGTCCGGCCCTTTTTCTGTGCGCCCCGATGGCACGCCCGAAAGGAGCCCCATGCTCAAGAACCTGTGCGACACCCACACCCATACGCTCTACTCGCGCCACTCGTATTCCACGATTCGCGAGAACGTCCTGGCGGCCCGCGACGCCGGGCTCGAGCTGCTCGCCTCGACGGACCACTTCAGCCCCATGCTCTATCCCGAGCAGCACATGCGCAACTTCCAGTTCTTCTACAACTACGCCGTGTGGCCCAAGGAGTGGGAGGGCGTGCGCCTCATGCACGGCTGCGAGGCTGACATCGTTGACCTCGAGGGCCATCTCTTTGGCTGGGACATCCCGGTGGACATCGAGATCAACGGTTGCCCGCTGGACACGCCCGAGATTCTCAAGGACCGCGTCTTCAAGGGTTGCGAGTACGTGATTGCCAGCGTGCACGACCGCTCGTTCTCGCATGGCGCGTCTTTGGCCCAGACCACGCGGATGTACCTGAACGCGCTGCACGACTCCAAGGTGCTCATGCTGGCCCACACGGGTCGCTCCGCCGTGCCGTTCGACATCCGCGAGGTTGTTGGCGAGGCGGCTCGCCTCAACAAGCTCATCGAGATCAACGACCACAGCCTCGAGTTCAGGCGCCCTGCCGTCGACTCCGCCTGCCGCCAGATTGCCGAGACGTGCGCCGAGCTCGGCTGCAAGGTCGCCGTGAACACCGACGCCCACATCTGCCTGGGAATCGGCCAGTTTGGCCACGCGCTTGCCCTGCTCGACGAGATTCACTTCCCGCAGGAGCTCGTTGCCACGACCAATGCCGAGACGTTCCTCTCGGCCTTCGACGAGGCCAACATCCACTAGCGTGACCCCTGGGGACGGGATCGTTTTGTCGCCGCGCCGGTGACAGTTTGGCCCCGTCCCCGAGTGTCACCGTCAGAGCTCGATGGTGAGCTTGACGGGGCAGTGGTCGCTGCCGTAGACCTCGGAGAGAATCGAGGCGCCGGTCACGCGGTCTGCGATGTCGTTGCTCACAAGGAAGTAGTCGATGCGCCAGCCCGCGTTGTTCTTGCGGGCGTTGAAGCGGTAGCTCCACCAACTGTAGGCGCCGGTGAGCTCGGGGAAGCGCGCGCGGAACGTGTCAGTGAAGCCGGCGTCGAGCAGGTGCGAGAAGCTCTCGCGCTCCTCATCAGAGAAGCCGGCGTTTCCTCGGTTGGGGCCGGGGTTCTTGAGGTCGATCTCCTCGTGCGCCACGTTGAAGTCGCCGCAGGTCACAACGGGCTTCTCGGCAGCAAGGCGCTGCAGGAACTCGCGGTACACGTGGTCCCACGCCAGACGCGTGTCGATGCGCGCGAGCTCGCCCTGGGCGTTGGGCGTGTAGACGTCCACGAACCAGTACGTCTCGAACTCCAAGGCGCACACTCGCCCCTCCGTGGCGGCCACGGCGAACAGCTCCTCCTCGTCTGCGGAGAGGACCTCGTGGGCAATCGGCAGCATCGCGTCTGCGTGCAGCACGCGCAGGGGCTTCTCGCGCGAGAACACCGCCGTGCCCGAGTAGCCCTTGCGCTCGGCGTAGCTCCACGTCTGGTGATAGCCGGGCAAGTCGAGCTCAACCTGGCCCTCCTGGAGCTTCGTCTCCTGCACGGCGAAGACGTCGGTGCCGATGTTCTCGACGATCTCGACAAAGCTCGGGTCCTTCTTCATGACGGCGCGCAGGCCGTTGACGTTCCAGGATACGAGGCGCAGCTCGCGGTTCTCGGTCATGTTCGCTCCTTGGCGGCCCGCGGCGACAAAGGCGCCGGGGTCGTTCGTCACCGGTTCGTTATCTCGTGAGCCATTCTAGCCAGTGGTCCATCTCGCGTTCGGCGAGGGAGTGGCCCTGGTCAAAGACGGCGCGCAGCTTCTCGACGTTCGTCTCGGTGTTGTGGATGGGCATGGCCTCGGGGCGAATGACGAGGGCGCGCCCCTCCCGCTCGAGCTCGTCGAGGTGGTCGAGGGCGGCGTTGTAACGCTCGGCGCGCGTCTCGAGCGCCTCGTACAGATACGGCTGGCCCGCGCACAGGCGGCGCATGAGCCCGCGCTTTCCTCGGCCCATCGGCGTCTTGCGATAGCCGGCCGGCCGCGTGCCGATGAAGAAGAACCGCTCGTAGCCGTCCTCCTCGGCCATATGCAGGGGGATGCCCGCGCCCGTTCCTAGGCCTCCGTCGAGCATGACCTGCCCGCCCACCTCGATGGGATTCATGACGAACGGCATCGTGGAGCTTGCGCGGACGAGGCGCGCCATCGTGACGGGTGACGTCATGTCCTCGCGCGTCCAGGTGACGGTGCGCCCGGTGTCTCGCTCAAAGGACTGAATGCGCAGCTTCGTGGGGTTTGCCTGGAACGCCTGCCAGTCCATGGGCAGCGATCCGTCTCGGATGGCCTCGTCATAGAGCCACTGCGAGTTGAAGAAGCCGTCGTGGTGCATGAGCGAGCCGATGCCGCCAAAGCGCGGGTCCCCCGCGATGTCCACGAAGCACATGCGCGTGCGCTCCGGGTCTCGGGCGATGTAGTTCACGGCGTTCGATGAGCCAGCGGACAGCCCGCAGACGTAGGGAAACCACACCTCGTGCTCGATGAGCTCGGCCACGATGCCGGCCGTGTGCGCCGCACGCATGCCGCCACCCTCAAGCACAAGCGCCGTACCAGGTACGTTTATCTCGCAGTTTCCCATGACGCGTCCCCCTATTTCTTCTCGGGAATGACTTTATCACGCAGGGCGGACGCAATTTGACCCTGCTGACAAAGCGAGAGGAGAGCGTCGTGGAAGTGGCAGAGGTGACGTCGGCGCGGCTGACGGATGAGCTTGTGGAGCTGTGGAGAGGCGAGCTGGTGGAGCGAGAGCTTGCGCCTTCGACCGTCGAGAAGTACGTGCGCGAGGGTAGGAGGCTCCGTGCCTGGCTGGGGGACGACGAGGCCGTCGACCGCCGACGGGTGCTGGCGTACAAGTCGTGGCTTGCCTCGCGCTATGCTCCGTCGACGGTGAACGCGGCGCTTGCCGCCGTCAACGACCTTCTCGCGTTCTGCGGCGGGCGTGGGCTCAGGCTGCGGAACCTGCGGGTGCAGCCCGTGTCGTATCGGAGCATGGAGCGCGACCTCACGCTCGATGAGTACCGGCGGATGGTTTGCACAGCCTATGAGCTTGGGGATGAGCGGATGGCTCTCGTGGTCCAGGCGCTGTGCTCGTGCGGCCTGCGCGTGAGCGAGCTGGGGTGCATGACCGTTGCGGCGGTCGAGATGCGGGAGGCGAGGGTAAACAACAAGGGCAAGGCCCGGCGTGTGATACTGCCCGATGCGCTGTGCGAGGCGCTGCGTGCGTATGCCCTTCGCCACGGCATCCGGGAGGGGCCGGTCTTTGTGGCCCGGAGCGGGGGGCCAATCTCGAGAACGACCATATGGCGAGGCATGAAGCGGCTGGCGAGGGTAGCCGGTGTGCTGCCGAGCAAGGCCTACCCGCATAACCTGCGCCACCTGTTTGCCCTCGTCCACTACGGCAGGTACCGTGACCTCAACGTTCTCTCCGAGATGCTGGGCCATGCCCGGGTGGAGACGACGCGAATCTACGTTGCCACGACGGGCCGCGAGCGAAGTGCTCAGGTAAACAGCCTGGGCCTGTTCGTGGGAAGTGACGGCTTGAGGTCCCTGAAAGGAGGGCCGAAACGGAATAGGCGTTCCGTTGCCAAGCCTTAAAAAGTAGCTGCGATTTTCTGCCCATCTGAAAGGGCTGGGCAAAAAACCGTCGCTCACTCCCTGCACTTTATCACCTTGTCCATTGATATGTGACGATACCCCTTAACTGCTTGTAAAGGCATGGTTTCATGGCTTGTGCCACGACACCTTGGCCGACCTCTCTCCCGCAACGGAACGCCTATTCCGTTGCGGGAGAGAGGAGACGCAATGAGAGTTCCAGATCGAAGAGGGCATTGGGCCGTGCGAGGATGGCGGGTTCTGCCTGCTCTGCTCGTCGTCCTTCTGGGCGCCGGCCTCGCGCCGAACGTGGCCGTGGCCGATGACGCCGTTGCCACAACGGCCGAGACGAGCGCCGCGACTGCCGAGACGAGCGCCGCGGCAGCCGAGACGGCTGCTACGACCAGCGATGCCGCTGTCGAGACGGCCGAGGCCCCCGATGCCGCTGCGGTGCCGCAGGATGCCGGCTCCACGGTGAGTGCCGCCAGCATCACCAACGCGCGCACGGGTGCCACCTATGCTGACCTCGCCACGGCTGTGGCTGAGGCAAGCTCCGGCGACACCATCAAGCTTGGTGAGGGCAACTACACGCTCTATGGTGTGAGCTCCACGGGCCACACGAGGGGCAAGGACCTCACGTTTGAGGGCGCTGGTGCCGACAAGACCTCGTGGAGAATCGGCCGCGAGGTTCCCGATCCCGACTATCGCGGCGAGCGCAACGGTGACTACAGCTTTGATGGTGCCGGAACCGTGACGTTCAAGAACATGAGGCTTCGTTCTGCCGAGAAGGCAGTCAACTACCAGGGCTTCATCAGGATTGACAACACGGTCGTGGACAACTGCGTCATCGATGGCAAGACGTTCTACTGGGGTTACAAGACCGCGACGTTCACGAACACGACGTTCAACGCCCCGAGCGGCGACTATGCGATCTGGACGTACAGCTCGCCCGTCATGACGTTTGACGGCTGCACGTTCAACGCCTCTGGCAAGGTCATCAACGTCTACACGGACTACGGTGCCGGAAAGCAGGACATCAAGGTCAACGTCCGTGGCTGCAAGTTCAACTCGAAGTCATTCCTCTACAAGCAGGCCCTGAACATCAACGACTCAAACATGGGCAACTTCAAGTACATCATTGACATCACGGGCTCGACCGCAACGGCCAAGCGTGACGAGGTGACGTGCTCGCAGCTCTTCGGCTTTGGAGGCAAGGTTGCCACGAACAACACCGGCCGTACGGACGTGACCATCGACGGTACGCTTGCCTGGTCCGGCGGCAAGATGCAGACGCACTCCTATACGGATGGCGAGCACGACCAGGCCTACGACGTCGTCTATGGCGACTGGAGCACTGACGGTTCTGGCACGTGGACGGGGGAAGTCACGAAGACGTGCAGGTACTGCGGCTACACGGGCGTCGCCGAGCTCAAGGCCTTTGACGTGAGCTATGACCTGAATGGCTCCACGGACGCCCAGGATGAGGATTACTCTTCCCAGACGCGGAACCCCGACGGGTCCGCCGTCACGCTCAAGGGTGCTCCCGTTCGCGCCGGTTACGTGTTCGTGGGCTGGAACACCGAGCCGGACGGCTCGGGCGCCACGTATATGCCTCACGATGAGCTCACCATCTCTGGCGCTCCCGTGAAGCTCTATGCCCAGTGGAAGAAGGGGTCCCCTGAGAACCCCGAGACGCCGTCGACCCCCACGACCCCGTCGACTCCTTCCACGCCCGCGCAGGGCTCCAAGCCCTCCTCGGACAACTCGGCCAAGGCCAAGGAGCTCCCGCAGACGGGCGACGCGAACTCGGCCGTCGCGCCCGTCGCGCTTGCGGTCGCCGCCATCGCGCTGGTTGGAGCGGGCGTGCTCGTGCGCGCCCGTCGGGACTCCTAGGAGCTGGGGATGGCGAAGCGCGTCCGAGCCTGCGAGGTCCTCGGTGTGAGGATCAACGAGAGCGAGCTGGCTATCCTCCATTGGCTGTCCAAGGCAAACGACGGCCGTTGCGCCTGCTCCGTCCAGCAGCTGGGAGACGCCGTGGGCAAAAGTGAGGCGACGACCCGCAACTCCCTCAAGGCCCTGGAGGGCCAGGGGCTCATTGTGATCTACGCCCGCTACCTAAAGAACGGCGCCCGCCTCGAGAACGAGTACGAGCTCACGCCGCTGGGGGAGCGTGCCCTGCGCCTGGGGCTCCAGGGCTGCGAGAAGGCGGTGGAAGGCTGAGGCTTGCCCTAGGCCGCACCGACCCGGCGCCGCAAGCGATTCTCGCGCCCATGAATTCGCGCCCGGCAGAGGCGGGCAACAACGGTCTATGCTGAGGGGGACGTCGCGTTGGCGGCGTCCCCCTTACTTGTGGCTGCGCGCCCACGACCCGCGGGCGCCGTTTGGCGAATCGAGGAAGTATGTCCCAAACCATCACCGATCCCGCCGCGGCGGCCCAGGAGCTCGCGCGCCGCATCGACCGTGCCAAGCGCGTCGTGTTCTTTGGCGGCGCCGGCGTCTCCACCGCAAGCGGCATTCCGGATTTCCGCAGCGTGGATGGCCTGTATCACCAGAAGTTCGCCTATCCGCCCGAGACGATGCTCTCCCACGACTTCTACGAGACCCACACGGCCGAGTTCTACGAGTTCTACCGCACGAAGATGATCGCGCTTGACGCCAAGCCGAACCAGGCTCACCTCAAGCTCGCTGAGCTCGAGCGCGCCGGCAAGCTCGCTGCCGTGGTGACGCAGAACATCGATGGCCTCCACCAGGCGGCCGGCTCCAAGAACGTGCTCGAGCTCCACGGCTCGATGCACCGCAACATCTGCCAGCGCTGCGGTCATGTCTACTCCGCCGAGTGGATCATGGCCCGCGAACACGAGGATGGCAACGGCGTTCCCGTGTGCCCCGAGTGCGGCGGCCCCATCAAGCCCGACGTCGTGCTTTACGGCGAATCGCTCGATGACGACGTGGTGACCGAGGCGCTCCACCAGATCGCGCTCGCCGACATGCTCATCGTGGGCGGCACGAGCCTCGTGGTCTACCCGGCCGCTGGGCTCATCGACTACTTCCGCAGCAGCGGCGACCTTGTGGTCGTCAACCGCGACGCCACGCCCGCGGACTCCCGCGCCAGCCTCGTGATCCAGGCCGACATCGCCAAGGCCTTCGACTTCTAGGGGCGGGGCTCGCGCGCAGCGCCGCCGGCCCTCGTCCCGCGCAAACTCCGTCGCTGGGGATGTTTTGCGACAAAGTCCGCCTCCCAGGATGATTTGGGGCCCGATAAGGCCCCGTTTCATCCCGAGAGGCGGACTTTGCGGTTGAGGCGCGAGAACGGCGCGCCCCTTACTCCTCCGTGCTGAACGAGTAGATCGTGCGGCTGCGGTAGGGCTTCTCGGGCCCAAAGACTGGCTGGGCGAACTCGGGATGGTTCACGGCGTCGGGGAAGAACTGCGTCTCCAGGCAGAAGGCGCCGTGGTCAATCGTGACGCTGCTGCCCTTGCCATGCTCGCCGCCCACGTGGTTTCCCGTGTAGAGCTGCATGCCCGGCAGGTCGGTCGCCACGTCCATGACGATGCCGGTCTTGTCGCCCCGCACGCGCGCCACGTGGCGCAGGGCGCCAACAAAGCCCTCGTCAGACGGCTGGGGCGTGCCGGGGCGCAAGGCGTAGTTGTGGTCGTAACCACCCGCGGCCTCGATCGCCGGGTCTCCCGAGGCAAGCCCCAGGCCAAGCGCCTTGGGCTCGCGCAGGTCGAACGGGGTGCCGTCAACGGCAACGAGCTTGCCCGTGGGGATGAGGTTCTTGTCCACGGCGGTCACGGCTTCCGCGTCAATTTGGGCAACGTGCCCCGCCACCGTGCCCGAGGCATAGCCGTTGAGGTTGAAGTAGCTGTGGTTCGTCATGTTGACGACGGTGCAGGCGCTGGGCAGCACCTCGTACGTGATGGCGAGGGCTCCATCGTTCGTGAGCTCGTAGGTGAGCGTGGTCTCGCACGCGCCCGGGAATCCCTGGTCTCCGTCTGGGCTCGAGAGGTGCAGGCGGATGTGCGAGCCCCTCTCGTCCCGCTCGGCCTCGAGGACGTCCCACCTGCGGAGACGCCAGCGTGCAGATCCGCTGTGCAGGTTGTTGACCTCGTGGTCGTTGCGCTCGAGCTCGTAGCGCTGGCCATCGAGCACAAAGCTTGCGCCGCCAATGCGGTTGGCGTAGCGGCCGATGGGCGCCCCGAGGTTGGGCTTGTTCACGGCGTATCCCGCCGCGTCGTCGTAGCCAAGCTCCACGTCAATGGTCGCGCCGTTCTTGTCGGGCACGCCTAGGGACACGATGCATCCGCCGAGGTCCGTGATGCCGGCGCTCATGCCCCTGTCGTTCTCGAGCAGGTAGAGCGAGAAATGCTCGCCGCCCTGAGTGGTGCCAAAGTCCCGCGCCTCGATGCTGCCCATGCGCTTGCCTCCATTGCTTGGATAAACGTTCACCTAACGGCTGCCTCCATTGTTTCACAACTGCGCCGATGCGTTTTCCATCACGAAATTGGCCGTTTCAGTTGCGTTTTCCATCACGAAAATGGGCAAATCAGATGCGTTTTCCAACATCGGTGTGCGTGCCGACGCGCCCATCCTGCATGTCCCGGATGGCCGCTACAATCGAAGAGACGCTTTGAAGACGAAAGGGCTCGAATGCTTCGAGAAGACCTCGCAACCTGGCACTGCGGAAAGCACAACATCTCCCTGGCGCGCCCGCGCATCATGGGCGTGCTCAACGTGACGCCCGACTCGTTCTCGGACGGCGGCGCCCATGCCGATACGGACGCGGCCATCGAGTGGGGCCTCAAGCTCCTCGATGACGGAGCGGACATCATCGACGTTGGGGGAGAGTCGACCCGTCCGGGCTTCCGCCCCGTCTCTCCTGACGAGGAGGCCAAGCGCGTCATTCCCGTCATCAGGGCGCTTGTCGATGCCGGCGCGGTGGTCTCGATTGACACCCGCCACCCCGAGGTTGCGCGCCTTGCCGTGAAGCTGGGCGCCTCCATCGTGAACGACGTCACGGGCTTCACGAACCCCGAGATGGTCCGCGTCGCCGTGGAGAGCGACTGCGGATGCGTCGTCATGCATGCCGGCGAGGTCTCCGGCCGAACAGCGCGTCGCTCCGTGACGCTCGACTCCTCGGCCGCCGCCCGCGCCGCGGCTGCTCATGCCAAGGATGCCGCTCCCGCAAAGGATGCCGACGAGCCCGAGAAGCCCGCCGAGCCCTCGTCCGCCGACGTCGCCGACGCCGCTGCGGCGGAGCGTCTTGATGAGGTCATGCGTCGCAGCGCCCGCGGGGTCACGAGCCCCACGGTGACGCTTGCCGGTGGCAACCGCCGCTTCACGCTGCCCGAATCGGCGCCCATCATGCGCCACGTCATGGGCTTTCTTGGCGACCAGGCCCGCGAGCTCATGCGCGCCGGCGTCTCCCGCGAGCGCATCTGCATCGATCCGGGCCCCGGCTTTGGCAAGCTCGCCGACGAGGACGTCGTCATCCAGCGCGCCAACGCAAAGATGGTGTCCATGGGATATCCCGTGATGTGCGCCGTCTCGCGCAAGCGCTTCGTGGGCGCCGTGTCCGGCGTCACGGATGCCGCCGCACGTGACGCCGCCACGGCGGGCGTGTGCATCGCGGCCGTCGAGTCTGGCGTGCGCCTGCTGCGCGTCCATGACGTCGCCGGCGTTGCCCAGGCGCTCAACTCCTATTGGTCCGTGGCCCACCCAGACCCGCGCCGCGCCTTCGTGGCCCTCGGCTCCAACGTGGGCGATCGCCTCGAGTACCTCAAGCGCGCCGCCGCGCTCATCAACGCCATACCGCTCACGTGCGTCACGGCCGTGAGCCGTGCTTACGAGACCGACCCGGCCTATGGCATCGCGATGCCCGTCGCCAATGCCGTGGCCGAGATTCGCACCGAGCTGGCGCCGCTCGTCCTTATCGATGCCCTTCTCGACGTCGAGAAGAAGCTTGGTCGCACGCGCCCTGCCGGCCAGGAGGGCCATGGGCCCCGCACCATCGACTGCGACCTGCTCTGGATGGAGGGCGAGTCCCATGCTGGTCGCAAGCTGGCGCTTCCGCACCCGCGCCTTGGCGAGCGGGACTTCGTGATCGTCCCGATGGAGGACCTCATGCACGATCCCGAGCGCTTCCTTGCGCATGCCGGCATCTCCGTGCTGCCGCGCGAGCAGCGCGTTGGCCTTGTCCGCGCCGATCTGGGGGAGCTTGCATGGGAGTAGCCGAGGAACTCGTCGAGCAGGCGCGCGCTGGTGCGCCTGCGGGTGAGTGCGCCGTCGCGGCCGAGGGCGACGTGTTGAAGCTCGCCGTGGTGCTTCGCCCATCCGTGCCGATGAGCCACTACATGGGGATACGCCCCGTCTGCGCCTTGGGTGCGCTCGATGGGCTGCGGCCTCTGCGCTCCGATCTTGCGCTCGCCTGGCCTGGCGACGTGGTGGTGCCCGGCGAGGACGGGTATGCGGAGCGCGTGGTCTGCTCGCTCGATGTCCATGCGGGAACGGGCGAGGCGGGCATGTTCGTGGTCTGCTCGGCCAACGTCTCGCTTGACTGGTGTGAGGGCGCCTCGGCCGACGCGCTGACGCACGGTGTCTGCTCGTCGATTGTCTCGCGCGTCGATGCCTGGGCGGCAGACGTCGCCGCCGGCCGCGGCGCCGCCGGTCCGGTGGCTCCCGTGCTGTCAGACTACTTCGATGCCCTGGCGCTCATGGGCCACGAGGCGGACGTCGTCTATCCCAACGGCCGCGTGGCCGCGAGGGGAACGCTCACGGCCGTCGATGTCTGGGGCCGCGCCACGGTGCGCCTGGCCGATGGTCGCGAGCTCGTGATTTCTCCCGAGCAGGCGAGTCTTCGCTGACCCGCAAAAGGGACGGTCCCTTTTGCGGGTTTTCCGCGCAAGCCTAGCGTGCCTGCCAGATGCGCCAGATGCCGCGCAGCGTGAGGTCGACGTCGATGGCGTCGAACACGTCCGTTGCCTGGCCGATGACGCGCGAGAGCCCGCCCGTCGCGATGGCGGGGCAGTGCTCGAGCTCGGACGTGCCCTCCTCGGCCGCAAGCTGGGACTTTATGCGCGCCACGAGCCCCTCGGCCTGTGCGGCCACGCCCAGCACGAGACCGGCCTGCAGCGCGTGCTCCGTCGTGTCGCCGATAGCGGCGGGTGGAACCTCGATGGGAATGCTCGCGAGCTTGGCGGCCTTCTCGAACAGGGCGGCCGCAGACAGCATGAGCCCCGGGGCGATGCACCCGCCGCGGTAGCGTCCCCGTCCGTCCACGACGTCGATGTTCGTCGCCGTGCCAAAGTCCACGACGATGGCGGGCGAGCCGTACGTCGCCCGCGCCTCCACCGCGTCGGCGATGCGGTCGGCGCCAATCTGGGTGGGGTAGGGCATGGCGATCTCGATGCCACGCACCTTGGCGGCACTCACGATGAAGGGCTCCTCGCCCAGCGCATGCCCAAGCGCGGCGCGCCACATGTCCGTGAGCACGGGGACCACGCTGGCCACGGCCGCCGCCTCGATGTCCGCGAGCGCAATCCCGTCAAGCGCGAGAAACGAGCGAAGTGCGGCGTCGAGCTCGTCTGACGTGTCGAGCCGGTCCGTCTTGAGCCTCCAGCGGCGGCCAACCGCGCCGTCCTCGAGGATGCCAATCGTCGTCTGACTGTTGCCGACGTCAATCGCGAGGAACATGACGACTCCAATGCTCGATGGTGATGCCGTGAACGCAGCCACAAATGCAGGGTAAACGGCAGAAAATTCGTGACAGTCCTACCTCGACCATGCTACCATTCAAAAGCTTGTTCGCTCTGGTCGGAACCAGAGCATCCCTGACGCATGCGCCGGGGAGCATCCAGAGCCTGGTCGGAACCAGGCACGAAGCAAGAAGGAGTCCTGCTATGAAGAATGGTATCCACCCGAATTACGTCGAGTGCAACGTCCGTTGCAGCTGCGGCAACACCTGGGTCACCCGTTCGACCGTCTCTTCCATGACGGTTGACCTGTGCGACAAGTGCCACCCGTTCTACACCGGCCAGCAGAAGCTCGTCGACA
>ERZ1034984.1128-NODE-1128-length-26918-cov-30.051595_pt1 | contig 26918 bp, 23 predicted proteins | sample MGYA00520589_ERZ1034984 | MGnify/ENA primary metagenome ERZ1034984 (study PRJEB33766, sample SAMN09781790) | gut metagenome | biome: gut microbiome | host: Homo sapiens | place: Madagascar | study: EMG produced TPA metagenomics assembly of the PRJNA485056 data... | reverse complement strand
CCCGTTTTTAGCGCCCCGCTCACCGGCAACGGTGACCGGGGCGTATTTTTGTGCCCAAAACATTTCATTGACGAGGACAAATACTCATGCTAGAATAGAATTGAAATCAGTGGATGGGAGGAAAATCATGAACAACTGCGCTTTTTTGAGCAATGAAGGAAATGTAACCTCTTTTTGCTTTGACGGAAAAACGATTCGTTTTCGGACATCGTCGGCGTTGGAGCGCTATACAGATGTCGTAGAATGGGATGAAGGGTATCTTGTGGTAAAGGCAAAATACAAGGGACACGCGGAAGAGGAAGAGTATATTGATCTGGTTCCAATTCTTCATAATCTCTATATCGACGCGGATGCCTTTTTGAAGCCTATCCAGAAAGTGAGGTTACAATATGCCTGATATTATAAAGGTAGCAGATACGGCAGATATGATCGTGAATGGGTATGCGTTTACGAAAGAAAATGGAATGATCCGTGTGCTGAATTTGAATCATCCGGAACGAGCCTGTGTTCTGACGAAAAATGGAGAAATGGCAGAAACGACAATGGATGACGTGGAACTTTCCATTGTTTCAGATTACTACCAGAAAAATAAAAAATATCTGGAGGAATCGTAAATGCCAAAGTATTATGACTTTAAGATCTGCGGTTACTATCTTTATTTTACGGCTCACTGTATTATTGAATGTATGCACGTTCATGCCAGTGACCGGAAATTGACGGAAGCGGGATCGGCCAAATTTTTTGTCAAAAGTAATGGAGATACCATTGTAGAGAATCAGGGAATGCTGACAGACCGCGAAATGCGTAAAATTCAGGCATTTATCAAAGACAATTACAAGGAAATGTACCTAAAATGGTCTGAAATGAGTGAAAATGGCTTTTATGGTCAGGAGTAATGACGGCAGAAAGTCTATTTTACACTTTCTTCATAGGTTTTTCATGAAAAGCAACCCATTCTGTGCTATACTACAGGCATAAGGAACCGGGGCCGCAACCGATTCCTTGTACATGATTCCTCCTCACACCAAGGCAATATCCGAACAGAAAGCCCATTCCAGCGTTCCGCAAGTGCTGGAAGGGGCTTTCTGCGTTTTTGACGGAAATTTCCCTCGTCTTTTGGCGGATTTAGGGTTGACCGGCCTTTTCGTGAACGCTATAATAAAAAGTGGAAAAGAATTTTAGGAGGTGAACGCAGGACAATGGACCCGGATCATAGTCGAAGACACGGATCAACTGCAAAACAGCAACAGCAAAAGGCAGCTGCGTTCGCCTTTTTTGCCCGGTAAGAGGTGCCATTTGGTACTTCTCAGCGGGGAGAAAGGGCGCGGCTTTGTGCGCGGTAAGGGCGGAAAGGCCCGATCCTGCGCTGGGCGGCGCTTTTTGTTTTGTGAGCTGTCCGATCCGCCGGAAACGGTAAGGAGGAACACAAAATGGAACTGGAAGAAAAGAAGACTGGGGCACCGGAAGCCTCGCTCCCCGTGCCCGAACTGCCCACTGATATCCCCGCAGAGGTGCGGCAGAAGCTGGCCGAAGACCTGAACGAAGAAGCTACCGAAGACCTCAAGCAGGACGTGCGCGACGCTGAAAAGGAAGAGGCCAAGGACGAAGAGGTCAAGGCCAATCCCGAAATGCTGACCAAGAGCCGTCTGCTCAAGATGCTGGTGAAAAAGCAGTACGTGAAGCTGCGTGAGGTCACCGAGGAAGAGCAGCCCGCCGATCTGGCGGAGCTGTTGGAAGAGCTGGACGAGAATAACCGCCTTGTGGTTTTCCGTTTGCTGAAAAAGGACGTTGCAACGGAAGCTTTTGCCTACATGTCCGATGAAGCCCGCGACGATCTGGTCAATGCGTTTTCGGATATCGAGCTGGTCAGCGCCATCGAAGAGATGAGCTTGGACGACGCAGCCGACCTTTTGGAAGATATGCCCGCCGGTGTCGTCAAGCGGGTGCTGGAGAAATCCTCCAAGCAGACCCGTGAGAGCCTGAACAAACTGCTGAACTACCCCGAAAGCTCGGCCGGCAGCCTGATGACCCCCGAATACGTCCGTCTGCGGAAGGATATGAACGTCAGCGAGGCGCTGGCCGCCATCCGCCGACAGGGCGAGAACGCCGAGACGGTCTACACCAACTACGTGGTGGAGCGGAACCGTCTGCTGGGCGTTGTGTCAGCCCGCAGTCTGCTGCTGGCCGACCCACAGACTCCCATTGAGGACATCATGGACGATAATGTGGTCACCGTGAAGGTCACGGACGATCAGGAATATGTGGCCCGTGAGATGCAGCGCTACGACTTCACCGCCATGCCTGTTCTGGACAACGAGGGCATGTTCGTCGGTATCATCACCATCGACGATGCAATCGATGTCCTGACCGACGAGTCCACCGAGGATATGCAGAAGATGGCTGCTATTCTGCCGGATGACGATGCAACGACCTATTTTGGCACGAGCGTCTGGACCCACGCCAAGCAGCGCATCCCTTGGCTGCTGATCCTGATGCTGTCGGCGACCTTCACCGGCATGGTCACCACCCACTACGAGGAAGCGTTTGTCAGCCTTCCCCTGCTGGTCTCCTTCATGCCCATGCTGATGGATACCGCCGGCAACTGCGGCAACCAGATCAGCACCCTGATGGTTCGCGGCCTTGCGCTGGGCGAGGTGGAGCCTTCCGATTTCCTGAAAGTTCTCGGCAAGGAGCTCCGGGTTTCCGCCATCGTGGGCGCAGTGCTGGGCCTTGTGAACGGTCTGCGCATCTACCTGATGTACACCTTCATCTTTGCGGGCCAGTACGAGAACGTGATGGGCTATGCTGTCGTGGTCAGCGTGTCGCTGTTCTTCAGCGTCATTCTGGCAAAGCTGGTGGGCGGTATGCTGCCGCTGGCCGCCAAGAAGCTGGGAGCCGATCCGGCCATTATGGCGACGCCCTTCATCACCACCATCGTCGATGCGTGCAGCTTGATCCTCTACTTCCAGATCGCGCAGCTCGTGTTCCGGAATATGATGTAAAACGTTCGGAGAACGGATGTCTCTGCGGTTTTGCCGCGGCTGCACCCGTTCTCTTTTTTACAGTTTTCAACACCGCAGTTTTATACATTGCGGGATGTGGAAAACTCAGGGGCTCAGATTCCAACGGGGAGAATGCGGAGTGGCTTGGCGGAAAGTCGGTGAAAAAAGAAAAGAAAAGGCCTCGACTTTCTTTTGGAAAAAAGAAAATTCTCCTGCATTTCTCCCCAAAACCCTCCATGGAAAATGCAGGGAAATACATCACGTATAAAAATCAGTCTCCCCGCCTGTGGAAAACTCGGTGGAAAAAGTGGAAAACACCGTGGGAAACTGCCCCTCTTTTTCACAAATTCGGTGGAAAACACCGTGGAAAAAGTGGATAAGTCCATCCGGAAGCACCAAAAATGGATACAACCGGCCGTTTTGGCACTCCCCAACGGCGACAGCTAAGCCCTTTGTTCACAGGGAGTTCCTTGAATGGCCCGGCCAAACATGGTACAATAAAAAATACACACAGCCCCGTCTGACCGGGGCAAATTCTACGATCATGGAGGCGTCTGCCTATGAACTGGCTTACCAAACTGGAGCGGAAGTATGGCCGCATCTGCATCCCGAACCTCATCTCGATCTTGGTCGGCGCGCAGATCTTGGTCTACGCCGTGGAGCTGTTCGTCAATCAGTATATCTCACTCTACCTGAGCCTGAACCGCACCGCCCTGCTGGTGGGTCAGCTCTGGCGGGTCATCACCTTTGTATTCGTTCCGTTTTCGGGCGGCGGACCGCTGAGCGTGGTGCTGGGCATCTATTTCACATGGTTCATCGGCAGCGCGCTGGAAAAGGAGTGGGGCGATTTTCGCTTCAACCTTTATATCCTGCTGGGCATGGTGGGCGCGGTGGCGGCCTGTCTGCTGACGGGCTACGCCGATACCTACTGCCTGTCCCTGTCGCTGCTGCTGGCCTTTGCCATGCTTTATCCGGAGGTTCAGGTGCTGCTCTTCTTCGTCATCCCCATCCGGGTGAAGTACTTCGGCCTGTTCGCGGGGGCGCTGTGGCTGCTCAGCTTCCTCGGTGCCGGGGCAGCGGGCAAGCTGAACTATCTGCTCTGCATGGTGAACTTCCTCGTCTTCTTTGGCCCGCAGGCGTGGCGCAGTGTCCGCGCGTGGGTCCGCCGTGAACAGTGGAAGAGGAAGAACCGCCGATGAAGCTGGATCGATTGGAAGGCAATGCGGAGCTGAAATCCAGCATTCGCCTCATGCTGGACAGCCGCCGCTTGACCCACAGCGTCCTTTTGGTGGGCGAGGAGGGGCTGGGAGCCGGTTTCGCGGCCCGCTGCGTTGCGGCCGATTATCTTTACCCCCAAGGCGGAGCGCCCGCTGAGGCGCTTGTACGGGGCGAATGCTGCCGTGCCGTGGCAAAGGCCGGCAAGCGCGACAGCGGCCAGATCGAAACGGGGGTCGTGCGGGAGGCCATCTCGGTCACCGGCATGGGTTCCGGCGGAAAATATCTTGTCGGTCAGGTCACGGCCATGCGGTCGGAGATCTTCAACACCAGCCTTTCGGCGGAGGGCCGCGCCGTCCTGCTCTACCATGTGGAGCGGATGAACGAGGAATCGGCCAACGCCCTGCTGAAGGTCATGGAGGAGCCGCCGGAGGGCGTGCTCTTTCTGCTGACGGCGGATTCGCTGGCGGGCGTGCTGCCCACCATCCGGAGCCGCTGCATCAGCTTTGCCATGGCCCCCGTCTCCCCTGCCGACTGCGCCCGCTACTGCACGAAGCAGGGGGTGGACGCCAAGGCGGCGGCCCTGTACAGTGAGCTTTTCGACGGCCACATCGGCACAGTACTGGCCGCTGCGCGGGACGATGCCCGCCGCGAGCAGGTGGAACAGGCCCTGACGCTGGCCAAGGCCGCCGCCGCGAAGGACAGCTACGCCGCCGCCGTCCTGCTGGCCGGTTACGAAAAGGATAAAGCCGGTGCGGCCGCCCTGCTGGCCGATTTCCGGGCCGTCGCCGCTGCCGGGCTGCGCGGCAGCCCCCGCTCTCCGGTGCAGGGCGATGCCGCCCGCAAGGCGCTGGGAGCCGCCGATGCCGCCATGCAGCGCATCAGCGCACAGGTCAACCCGAAGATCGTTCTGTCTGTGCTGGCCGCAAAATTCAGAAGCTTCTGAATAAGAAAAGCAGCCGCAAATGCGGCTGCTTTTCTCGTTATCATGCTGAAAATATCTTATCTTCTCCGGGTGCGGTGCTTACGGTTCAGGTTCAGCGAACCGCCGCTGGCGACCATGGTGACGAAGCTGAGGACTGCAAGAATGAGCACCAGAGCCGCCATGAGGAGCAGGGTGCTTTTGAGGTCGGTGCGAAAGTCGGAGACGTATTCCTGATGGGTCACGAGGCTGACCTTGCCCACCTCGTAGCCGTCCAGATAGACGGTGGCCTCGCCGAGGACGGCGTCGCTCTTGACGGTGGCGGAGACGCTCTCCGGCAGCTCGAAGCTGCAGGTCACCTTGTCGTCGGCGTGGCCGTAGCCGCTGAGGGGTTCGGCGGCATAGAGCTCCACGGCTTCCTCGCTGCGGCACTTGGTCAGCGGGACCGTGGTCAGCGGCGTGTCGGTGTCCACGAGCTGACGGTCTGCAAAGCTGGCGAAAGCCCAGTCCAGCAGCTCGGAAGCTTCCTTGTAGATGTTGTCGAGGTCGGAGCCGAGGATGACCAGCCCGTAGGTGTGGCCGCCTTTCTGGGCAAAGGTGACGTAGCAGCGGCCCGCCAGCGTGGTGAAGCCGGTCTTCATGCCGCGGATGTAGTCGCGGTAGTAGGGGTACTCCGGGTTCAGCATCAGGTTGGTGGAGGTGATGGTCCGCTGGTTCTGGTGCAGGTTGGTGGCCGGGAGGGTGTAGCTCAGGGTGTTGGCGGCCTTCATGTAGGTCTCGTTGGCGGCACAGGCCGACGCGATGAGGGCGAGGTCATGGGCCGAGGAGACGTTGCCGTAGTCATACAGGCCGTGCACGCAGGTAAAGCTGGTGGAGGTGCAGCCCAGCTCCTGCGCCTTCTGGTTCATCATGGCCACAAAGTTGGGCAGACTGCCGTCCGCCACGTCGCTGGCGATGACGCTGGCGGCGTCGTTGGCGCTGGCGACCAGAAGCCCGTACAGCAGGTCGATGCGGCGCACCGTCTCGCCGATGCGGAGGTTCATGGTGCTGCCATTGGCGTTCTGGATGTCCTTGAACTCCTGCGTCAGGCTGGTGGGGATGGTGATCTCCGCGTTCAGATCCTTGCCGCTTTCGAGGAAGAGCAGGGCCGTCATCATCTTGGTCAGGCTGGCGATGTAGCGCTGCTGGTCGATGTTTTGTTCCAAGATGGGCTTGTCGATGTCCGCGTTGAACAGGTAGACCGATTCGCCCTCATTGGCGGTCTGGATGGGCATCTCGTACACGGCCAGACCCGGCAGTGCAGCCGAGATGGCCAGCACAGCCGTCAGCAGCAGGGCAGCGGCCCGGCGGAAGAAGGTGTTTTTTTGCATGAGCATATCCTCCCAAAAGATTCAGATCATCCCAGCAGTTTCTGCCAGAACGAGAACAACGTGTGCTTTTCGGGTGCCGGGGCAGTTTCCGCCGGTGCCGGATGGAGTTCCGGGCTGGTGAAGGCCCAGTCGAACAGCTCGGCGGCCTCGCGGAAGATGTTCTGGCTGTTGGAACCCAAGATCACAAGGCCGTAGGTGTGGCCGTCCTGCTGGGCAAAGGTGACGAAGCACCGCCCCGCTTGGGTGGTGAAACCGGTCTTCATCCCGTGGGCGTAGCTGCGGTAATAGGCGTTGGCGGGCTGCAGGAGCTTGTTGGTGGTGATCACGGTCCGGGCGGGATGCACATTGGTGGCGGGCAGCTCGTAAGCCGTGGCGTCGGCGATCTGCCGATAAGCAGGGTTCGCGTAGCATGCCAGCGCGATTTTGGCCATATCGCGGGCCGTGGAGTAGTTGCCGGTGTCGTAGAGGCCGTGGGCGCAGGTGAACTGGGTGGAGGTGCAGCCCAGCTGAGCCGCGCGGGCATTCATTCGGGCTGCAAAGGCCGCAAGGTCGCCCCCGGCATCGTCGCTGGCGAGGACGCTGGCCGCATCGTTGGCGCTGGGCAGCAGCATCGCGTAGAGCATGTCGATGCGGCGGACGGTCTCCCCCGCCTGTAGGCCGATGGTGTGGCCCCGGTCTGCCTTGATGGCTGCAAACTCCGGCGTCAGGCTGTCCGGGATGGTGATCTCCGCGTTCAGGTCATTTCCGCGCTCGATCACCAGCAGGGCTGTCATCATCTTGGTCAGGCTGGCAACGCAGCGGGGCAGGTCGGGGTTCTGCTCCACAAGGACTTCCCCGGTGTCGGCGTCAAAGAGATAGATCGACTCCTGCGGGTAAGTGGTCTGGATGGGCATGGCGTAAACGGCAAAGCCGGGCAGAGCAGCCGCCGCCGCGATCGCGGCGGTCAGCACCAGCGCCAGCACCCGGCGCGCAAAGGAATGGATGTACATGGTCAAAAGCTCCTTCGGAAGTTCCCGGCTTCCGCGATGGGGGTTGAAAAAGAACTATTAAAAGAATACCATAAAAGAAGCAAAAGAGAAAGGTGGTTTTTCAACAATGATCGTTTCCTTTGGTGGAAAAACGCCCCAAGACCGCGGCGCGGCCTTTGTGGCCCCCAATGCCACGGTGCTGGGCGATGTGATTCTGGAAGCCGGTTCGAGCGTCTGGTACGGGGCGGTGCTGCGCGGGGACGACGGCACCCTGACCCTTGGCGAGAATACCAACGTGCAGGATAACGCAGTGCTCCACTGCGACCCCGGCGGGGCCGTGTCGTTGGGCAAAAATGTCACGGTGGGCCACAGCGCCCTTGTCCACGGCTGCACCGTGGGGGACGGCAGCCTCATCGGGATGCACGCCACCCTGCTGAACCACTGTGTCATCGGGAAAAACTGCATCATCGGGGCCGGGGCGCTGGTGCCGGAAGGAATGGTCATCCCGGACGGTTCCGTGGCCGTCGGCGTCCCGGCGCGGGTCATCAAGACCATCTCCGCCGAACAGGCTGCACACAACGTTGAAAATGCGCAGCACTATGTCACGGACGCGAAAAATCACGATGCTGTCATAAAAGTTTCACAAGAATTCACAAGAAAGTAATGACTTTTGTTCCGAAATCGGGTATACTATAAAGCACAAGGGAGCGGGGCCGCAACCGTCTCCCTTGCACATGATTCCTCCTCACACCAAAGCAATACCCCAAAAAGCAGGAACCCTCTCCGGTGTACCGCAAGCGCCGGAGGGGGTTCTTGTTTTTCTTGATAAAGGATTCCGAATAAACCTCGCCCTTCGGGAGAGGTGGCATCGCGCAGCGATGACGGAGAGGGTGATGCCGCTTACACCGCCCCGTAAATGCCGTGGACGGAGACTTCGCCGGTGAAGACGTGCTCTTCGCCGCTGTCCGTGCGGACGACGAGGCGGCCCTCTTCGTCCACGTCCATGGCTTCGCCTGCGCCCTGCCCGCCGCCCGGCAGGTCAAAGGTCACGCGGCGGCCGATGTTGACACAGGCAGCCTTGTATTCCTCCCGGAAGGGGGCAAACCCCTCTCGCGCAAAGACGTACATCGGGCGGTCAAAGCCGAAATCGGTCAGACTCTCGGCCAGCCACTGTGGGTCGGCGGCGAGATCAACGGCTGCTCCCTGCAGCGCCAGCGAGGTGCCGTGGGGCAGGTCCGCTGCGTCAAAATAGCTTTGGGGCTGGGCCAGATTGATGCCGATGCCGCACAGAATGCCCCGGCCCTGCTGCTCGTAGCCGTAGGAGACGGATTCGCACAGGATGCCGACGATCTTCTTACCCTTCAGCAAAAGGTCGTTGGGCCACTTGATCTGGCAGTCCACGCCGTAGCGCAGCTTGAGCTGGCTGCGCACGGCAAGGCTTGCCAGCAGCGGCAGGGTGGCGGGCTGTGCCAGCGGCTCCCGGATGGCGACGGTGTAGTACAGCGCCTTGCCCTCCGCGTTGACCCAGCTGCGGCCCAGCCGCCCCCGGCCGGCGGTCTGGTTGGTGGTGTAGACCGCGCCCACCGGGCCGAACTCCTCGAAATGCTCTTTCACATAGGCGTTGGTGCTGCCGCATTCGGGCAGATAACGCACCTCATTGATGCTCATGGATGTGGTACCTCTTTGTGTTCGTGGGAGATGATCTTCCCTTGGTCCAGCGTCAGCACACCGTAGGTGTTGGGGCCGGTATAACACCGGCCGCAGGAGCCGGGATTGAACAAAAACACCCTGCCGCGCTGCTCGGCCACCGGGATATGGGTGTGTCCGAACAGGGCCACCTCGGCCCCGCGGGCGGCGGCGGCATCGGTGAGTGTATCCAAATCGTATTTTACGCCATACATATGGCCGTGGGTATAGAAGACGACGACCTGATCGAAGGCGGCCAGACCGTCCAGCGGCTCCAGCGCGCCAAAATCGCAGTTTCCGGCCACCGCATAGACCTTCATCTTCGGGTAGAGCGTCAGGGCCTCTTCCAGATCGCGCAGACCGTCGCCGAGAAAGATCACGGCGGTCGCGTCGCTTTCCGCATGAAGAATGCGCTCGACAGCTCCGGTGCTGTTGTGGCTGTCACTCAGGATCAAAAGTTTCGTCACGGGACAACGTCCTCCTAAAATTTAGTTATTCTGCATGGCCAGCATCTGCTTGTAGACCTCGCTCTTGGAATACGGGGTCCCCTGCGCGGCGGCTTTGGCGGCGGCGGTGGGGCCGTAACCCTCGCTTGTCAGGTCTAAGGCGCGCTGGGCGGCCTGTTCCAGCGTCAGGCTCTCTTCGGTCTCGGCGGCGGGTGCCCCGGCCATGACCAGCACATACTCGCCGCGGGGCTCATTTTTGGCGTAGTGGGTCTGTGCCTCGCCGAGGGTGGTCTTCCAGATCTCCTCGTGGAGCTTGGTCAGCTCGCGGCAGAGGGTGATGCTCCGCTCAGTGCCGAAGGCCGTCACCAGATCGTCCAGCGTGGTGCGCAGTTTGTGCGGCGCTTCGTAGAAAATGACCGTCCGCTTCTCGCCCTGCAATTCGGCCAAGCGCTCCCGCTTCTGCTTTTTGTTCACGGGCAGGAAGCCCTCGAACACCCAGCGGGAGGTGTCCTGCCCCGAAACCGCCAGCGCTGTGACACAGGCCGAGGCGGCGGGCACCGGCACGACCTTGATGCCGCGGGCCAGCGCATCCCGGACGATGACCTCGCCGGGGTCGGAGACGCAGGGCATTCCGGCGTCTGAGCAAAGGGCGCAGTTCTCCCCCGCCTCGATGCGGCGCAGGATGCCTTCGCCTTTTTGCAAAGCGTGCTCGTAGTAGCTGACCATCGGCTTTTTCAGGCCGAGGAAGTTCAGCAGCTTCATGGTCACGCGGGTGTCCTCGGCGGCGATGAAGTCCGCCGCACCAAAGGTCGCCGCCACCCGCGGCGGCATGTCGTCCAAGTTGCCGATGGGCGTTGCGACGATATATAACGTACCAGCCATACAGACCTCCCAATTTCAGTTGTTCCCGTACAGGGCCGCCCCCGCCGAGATGAGCACATCCGGTTCGATGCGCAGCCCGGTCTTGCGGTTTTTCTGCGCCTCCACCAAAAAGAGCCACGGGGCCGCGTCGGGCTTGTTCTTCACAAAGGCGAGGCGCTTGGGCTCCAAGCGGTTGGCCTGCAGCACGGCCAGCACCTCGGCCAGCCGTTCGGGCCGGTGGCAGAGCGCGAGCCGCCCGCCGTCCTTGAGCAGCCGGAAGCCGCAGCGGCAGACATCCTCCAGCGTGCAGTCAGTCTCGTGCCGCGCTGTGGCGCGGGCGGGGTCACTGCTCTGGAACCCGGCAGTAAAGTAGGGCGGGTTGCAGGCGCAGACATCGAAGCTGCCCTCCCCCGCCCGGTAGGTGCGCAGGTCGGCGCAGACGGGGGTGATGTGGTCGATGCCCTGTGCGGCCAGTGCCTCACGCAGGAGGCTGCTTGCCTCCGGCTGGAGCTCCACGGCGGCGCATTCGCCCCGGTGGCCCCGGTCGTGCCACTCCAAGCTGACGATGCCGCAGCCGGAACACAGGTCCACGGCCTTCTGGCTGCGCTTTGGCTCCGTGAACCGGGCCAGCAGCAGCGCGTCTGACCCGAAGCGGTGGGCCGCCGAACAAAAGACTTCTGTTTTATTATACAAAATCTCGGTGGAATGTTCCATATCTGTGCCGTGAATCCTTTACCAAAATATCGGGCCGGAATCTCCGGGAAAATTGTGCAGGGCGGAAAACCGCCCGCAAACAAAAAGCAGCAGACCCGCTTTGAACAGGTCTGCTGCTTTTGATGCGTTTTTACGGATATCGCCGTGAAATTATTCAGCGGTGATAGCACCGGTGGGGCAAGCGCCCTCGCAAGCGCCGCAATCGATGCAAGCGTCTGCGTTCACAACTGCAACGCCGCCGTCAATGGCGACTGCACCAACCGGGCAAGCGCCCTCGCAAGCGCCGCAGCCAACACATGCGTCAGAAACCTTGTGTGCCATAATAAAACTCTCCTTTATTTCCCGTGCCAATGTTTAGGAGGAGCCTGCCCTCGCACGGTACCAGCAAGCTGCTCCGGAATTCATCCTTGTCTGCATTCTAACAAACCAAAAATGAAAAGGCAAGACTAACCGTACCGCCGAAAAGGGCTTTTTATATTTTTTGTTGGGTTGCACAAAAGCAACGGCTAACTTTACGGGAAAATTGAGGGAGATTTTTAGCGAAAATCACGAAGTACGGTTAGTTTTATAATACTAACCACTGTGATTCCCCACTATTTTTCTGGGAATTATTTCGCCTTTTTGGGGCAGTTTCCACAGCCGGCGGGGTTACCGTCGGCGTCCGCTGCAGCCACCACAGGGGCGGGGTTGCGCACGCCGGAATAGTCGTCGTCCGGGTCGGGGCGGCGGGGGGCGCGCTTGCCGCCGCTGACATACTCGCACACGCCGACCTTGTAGTACCGGGGGGTCAGGGCTTCGGAGCCGCAGCGCACCCTCAGGTAGCCGGAAACGGGGTTCACTTCCAGCACGGTGCCGAGACCGTCCGGGGTGCGGACGGTGCTGCCCACCATGGGCATGATGCTGTTGAGGTACTCGTAGGCGCTCTCCTCATAGGCGAGGCAGCACATCAGGCGGCCGCACGCGCCGCTGATCTTGGTGGGGTTCAGGGAGAGGCCCTGCTCCTTGGCCATCTTGATGGAAACAGGCTGGAAGTCCTTCAAAAAGCGGGAGCAGCAGAAGGGCTGGCCGCAGATGCCGAGGCCGCCGATCATCTTGCTCTCGTCGCGCACGCCGATCTGGCGCAGCTCGATGCGGGTGTGGAAGATGCCGGCCAGATCCTTGACCAGCTCGCGGAAGTCCACGCGGCCGTCGGCGGTGAAGTAGAACATGATCTTGGAGCGGTCGAGGGTATATTCGGCCTCCACCAGCTTCATTTCCAGCCCATGCCGGGCGATGCACTCCTGACAGGTGTGGTAAGCCCGCTTTTCATCCTCGCGGTTCTGGCGCATCCGGCGCACATCCACGCTGTCGGCTATCCGGGTGATGGGCTTGAGGGCCTTGGGCACGGCGGCATCCGTCACTTCCTTGACGCCCTGCACCACCTCGCCGCACTCGATGCCGCGGGCAGTCTCGACGATGACGTGATCGCCGGTTTTGATCTCGGCCCCGGCGGGGTCGAAGTAATAGCTTTTTCCGTTTTCCTTGAAACGGACAGAGATCACTTTTTTCATAGTTTTCCTCGTACTATTCCGATAAACACTCAAAAATTTGAGCCTATAAATCCATTCTACCAAATAGTATAACATAATCCCGAAAATATTTCCATGGAATTGCAACAATCTTCGGCCCTGAGCCGTATCTCCGGTGAAAACTGACTAAATTTTGCAAAAGATTCACCCGGCGCTCTTGCAACCCCTCTGACCTCGTGTATAATAGGAACCATGGAAAACTCGCCCTTTTGAGGGTGCTTGCCGTGGAGCGCACGGCAAAAAGTAAAGAAATGGTAGGATAAAATGGGAAAATTCAGTGTCAAAAAACCGTTCACGGTTCTGGTGGCTGTCATCATGGTGCTGATGCTGGGCTTCGTGTCCATCAGCAACATGCAGACCAACCTCTTACCGGACGTGAACACGCCGTACCTGATGGTGGTCACGGTGTATCCCGGTGCGAGCCCGGAGCGCGTGGAGAACGAAGTCTCTGACGTCATGGAAAACGCGCTGGGCACCGTGGCAGGTGTGGAATCCATCACGGCCACCTCTGCGGAGAACTACAGCCTTCTGCTGATGCACTTCGCCGAGGGTACGGATATGAACAGCGCCTTGGTCAAGGTGTCGAACAAGGTGGACCAGACCACCTCCAGTCTGCCCAGCAGCTGTCTGTCACCTTCGATCATTGAATACAGCCTGAACATGAACGCCTTTATGACAGTGGCCGTCAGCCGCGAGGGCAGCGATGTGTACGACCTGTCGGATTTCGTCAGCGATACCCTCGTGCCCTATGTGGAGCGCAAGGGCGGCGTGTCCAGCGTGTCCGCCAACGGCCTGATCGAGAAGATGGTGCAGGTCCAGCTCAGTCAGGAGAAGGTGGACGCCATCAACGAACGGCTGCTGGAAGTCATCGACGCCCAACTGGCCGATGCGCGGGCTCAGCTCGACGCCGCTGAGGCCCAGATCGAAGCTGGCCGTACGGAGTACAACCGCCAGTTCAAGAACTTCAATAAGACTGTTTCCAACACCGTGATGCAGCAGTACAGCGGCGAGGTCGGCAATGCGGTGGAGACCGTCCGCAAACAGGCACAGGCCCTGCTGGACAGCGTCAACCAGCTCATCGCCGTGGTGCAGGAGCCGGAGATCCAACAGGCCCTGATCGACGTCCGGGACGGCTTGCAGCGCGTCATGGACAAGTTCAACGAGACGGGCATGAAGGACATCGACTCCCTGATCGAGATCGTGTCCGAGCTGCGCGAGATCACCGATAAGCTGACCACCGCCTTGCAGCAATTGCAGGAGCGCCTGAACACCGAGACCGGCACCGAGGGCAGCACCGCCACCGATCTGGTCGATGATCTGCAGGTGCAGCAGAGCCTGAACACCATTTACAATACCCTGAATGACGTCATCAAGGCTATGGACAATGTCCCCGGCCTGATGAGCACCTTCTCGGACGCCTTGGGCACCTATTCCCAGCAGCAGCTGGAAGCCTATATGCAGTTCACCGAGGCCCGCGAGATGCTGAACGAGTACGAAAAGCAACTCGAAACAGCAAAGCAGACCTATGAGGACGCCAAGGAGAAGGCCATGGCCAGCTCCGACGTCTCCAAGATGCTGGACATCGACACGCTGGCGAAGCTCATCTACGCCCAGAACTTCTCGATGCCCGCCGGTTACGTCAAGGATTCCAGCGGCAAATCGTGGCTGCTGAAGGTCGGCGAGGAGTACGACAGCATCGACGATATCTCCGGTGCCCTGCTGCTCCATGTGGACGGCTTCGGCGATGTCCGCCTGTCGGATGTGGCCGATGTGGAGGTCATCGATAACGCCGAGGCCAGCTTCACCCGCCTGAACGGCGAGCGCGCGGCCGTGCTGAAAATCTACAAAGGCTCCAGCTCCAGCGCCAGCACCGTCTCGGACAACTGCCTGTCCGCGTTCAAGGAGCTGGAAGCTCAGTACGACGGCCTCCATGTAGTCGTCCTGTCCAACCAAGGCAACTATATCACCATCATCGTCAAGAGCATCCTCAGCAGCATGATCATCGGCGCAGCATTGGCCATCATTGTGCTGGCTCTCTTCCTGCGGGACATCAAGCCCACCCTCGTGGTCGGCTTCAGCATCCCGCTGTCGGTCCTGTTCGCTGTGGTGCTGATGTACTTCACCGGCATGGACCTGAACGTCATGACGCTGGCCGGCCTGTCGCTGGGCATCGGTATGCTGGTGGATAACTCCATCGTCGTCATTGAAAACATCTACCGTCTGCGCAGCCGCGGCGTGCCCGCCGCCCGCGCGGCCGTGCAGGGCACAAAGCAGGTGGGTATGTCCATCGTGGCATCCACCCTCACTTCGGTCTGCGTCTTCCTGCCGGTGGTCTTCTCGTCCAGCCTCGTCAAGAGCCTGATGCAGCCCATGTCCCTGTGCATCGGCTACTGCCTGATGGCCTCTCTCCTCGTGGCCGTCACCGTTGTTCCGGCGGCTGCCTCCACCGTTCTGAAAAAGGCGGAGCCGAAGCAGCTCAAGTGGTTCGACAAGATCCAGAACAAGTATGCCAAGAGCTTGGAGTGGTGTTTTCAGCACCGCGCTCTGCCGCTGGTGGCAGCAGTGGCTTTGCTGGTCTTCTGCGGCTGGCGGGTCGTCTCCATGGGTGTGGAACTGCTGCCCACCATCACCAGCAATGAGGCCATCGTCACCCTGAAAACCACCAAGGAACTCAGCAAGGAGGACTCCTACGCCATTGCCGAAAAGGCCATCGACGCCATGCTGAACGTGGACAATGTGGAGGAAGTGGGCATCACCACCGACACCCGTGTGGCCGGCATGGATGTGGGCCAGTTGGGTCTGCCCAGCACCATCACCGACCTGCTGAACGCCGCCAACAGCTACGGCACCTATCAGGTCAACGTCATGCTGAACGAGTCCCTCTCCTCCACCCAGATCGAAACGGCCCGTCAGGCGCTGGAAGATGCCCTCTCCGGCATTGAGGACTGCACCGCCACCGTCGAGATCAGCGGGATGCAGGAGCTGACCAGCCAGCTGGCCAGCGGGCTGAGCGTCAAGATCTACGGTGCGGATTCCGATACCTTGACCCAGCTCTCCGAGAAGGTCGTGGAGATCGTCAACGACACCGAGGGCTTTGCCAACGCCACCAACGGTCTGGGCAGCGGCGATGCCACCATCAATCTGCAGATCGACCGCGACAAGGTCCGCTCCTACGGCCTGACCGTCGCGCAGGTCTACCAGCAGATCGCCGCCAAGCTGACCACCACCACCACGGCGCAGACCCCGGTCTCTGTGGACGGCAGAACCATGAGCGTGGAGATCAGCGACAACCTCGATCCCGTGACCAAGGAAAACATGATGGATATCACCTTTGAGACCTCTGTCATGTCCGCCGACGGCACTATCACCACCGGCACCTGTAAGCTGAGCGACATCGCAACGTGGGTCACCGGCAGTGCACCCGACTCCATCACCAGCCAGAACCAGACCCAGTACGTCACCGTTACAGCCAACACGCTGGACGGCTACAACACCACGGTTCAGGCCCGTGAGCTGGAAAAGAAGCTGGAGGCCTTCGCCCTCTCCGACGAAATGCCGGAGGGCTGCTCCTTCTCCATGGGCGGCGAGTCCGACAGCGTCAACTACATGGTCAATGAGATGGTGCAGTGGATGGGGCTGGCTCTGCCCTTCGTCTACCTCGTCATGGTGGCCCAGTTCCAGAGTCTGCTCTCCCCCTTCATCGTCCTGTTCACCGTGCCGCTGGCCTTCACCGGCGGTCTGCTGGGTCTGCTCCTCACCGGCCAGCAGCTGACCATGATCTCCCTGATGGGATTCATCGTCCTGATGGGCACCGTCGTCAACAACGGCATCGTCTTCGTGGACTACACCAACCAGCTCCGAATGGGCGGCATGGAGCGCCGCGCGGCCCTCATCGCCACCGGCAAGACCCGTATGCGCCCCATCCTGATGACCACCCTGACCACCGTTCTGGCCATGCTGCAGCTCGTCTTCAGCAACGATATGGCCAGCCAGCTCATGAGCGGCATGGCCATCGTCATCATCTGCGGCCTGACCTATGCGACCATCATGACGCTGTATGTCGTGCCGCTGCTGTATGATCTGCTGTTCAAGAAGCCGCCGCTGAACATCGACGTCGGCAGCGATGACCTGGACGATATCCCCGACGATGCCGCCGAGTATATCGCCCAGTCCCACCCACAGCCGGAAGCATAATTCTCAGACGACAAAGCCGTCCACTTTGGAAGTGGGCGGTTTTTTGTTTCAACCTCTCAGTCTCGCTGACGCTCGCCAGCTCCCCTAATAAGGGGAGCCCTTGGCAAAACCGGAAACTCTACCTATACGCCAGAGCCTCCCCTACTAGGGGAGGTGGCATTGCGGAGCAATGACGGAGAGGTTGTACAGAGAAAAAACTGCCCTGCGCAAGCAAGGCGTGTTTTTACGTTGCAAAATGCCCAAAAAATATCTCGAAATATTGGCTGATAAATCTAAAAAGATGCCCACACAGGAGACGTAAACTGTGATATAATCATAATTATAAAGGATATAACCGAGAGTGTGGTATCCAATCATTTCGAAAAAGGAGGCGAAGCCCTATGGCACAGTTTCACTCCAAGCCCTTTGGCGTGACCAAGAATGGCGAAAAGGTCAACGAGTATATCATGTCGAACCCCGGCGGGTTGGTGGTCAGTGTGCTGAATTACGGCTGCGTGATCAAAAACATCTTTGTTCCCACAAAACATGGGCCGGTCGATGTCGTGGTGGGCCACGACACCTTTGCCGACTATGAAAATGACTTCAATTCCTCCAGCAGTACCTGCTGCGGCGCATTTGTGGGGCGGTACGCCAACCGCATCGAGAACGCCGAGTTCAGCGTGGGCGGCAGAAAGTACCAGCTGGAACCGAACAACGGCAAAAACCACTTGCACGGCACCTTCCCTCGCAAAATTTACGACGTCAAGGCCTTCGGCGATACCCTGCTGCTGGAGACCGAGAGCCCGGCGGGCGAGGATGGTTTCCCCGGAAATCTGAAGATCTCGGTGCGCTACATCCTCACCGAGGACAACGCCCTGCGGATGGATTACCGCGTCTCCTCCGACGCCGACACCATCCTGAACCTGACGAATCACACCTACTTCAACCTCGACGGCGGCGGCGATGTGCTGAACCAGAAGCTGCGCATCTACGCTTCCCGCTATCTGGAGGGCAACAATGAGACCTGCCCCACCGGCAGCATCCTGCCTGTGGACAACACGCCGATGGATTTCCGGGCGGGCAAGGTCATCGGGCGGGACATCGATACCGGCTTTGCCCAGACCACCATGGTGGGCGGCGGCTATGACCACTGCTTCGTCATCGACCGGGGCCGTGGTGCCAGCCAGAGCCTCTGCGCGTGGGCGTCCAGCGATAAGACCGGCATCAGCATGAAGGTCTACACCACCCAGCCCGGCGTCCAGCTCTACACCGCCAACTTTTTGCAGGACTGCCCCTCTCCCGGCAAGGGCGGCGTCCCGATGCAGAAATATGGCGGCTTTGCGTTGGAGACCCAGCACTTCCCCTGCAGCCCTTCCCATCCGGAGTTCCCCTCCACGGTGCTGCGGGCCGGCAAGGTCTTCCGCGCCAACACCACCCTGCGCTTCTTCACGGGCAAGCAGTGCGGGAAATTATGAGCTTTGAGGGAGCTGCCGCTGCGGTTCCCTTTCCCTTTTCTCCCATTTGCACAAAGGGCCGCTTCTCTCCATGTAAAATCGGAGAAAAATCTTCTTAAATCAAAAAGTTGAATTTAAAAAAGAAACAAAAATCCATCTTAATAAAATTCCAGATACTTGATTCTGCATCCAAAACGCGGTATTCTTTAGGCAGCGCGCGGGGCACGCCCGCATCGGTATTTTGGTGATAAGCGAGGTACTTTGCTATGGCAATTCTGGTTTCCGGCGGTGCCGGTTATATTGGCAGCCACACCTGCATCGAGCTGCTGAATGCGGGCTACGATGTCGTGGTGGCAGATAACTATTACAATGCTTCTCCGGTGGTGCTTGACCGTGTCAAGCAGATCACCGGCAAGGACTTCCGCTTCTACAACGCGGACATGACCAAGCATGAGGACGTGGAGAAGATCTTCACCGAGTGCCCGGACATCGACGCCGTCATCCAGTTCGCTGCCTATAAGGCTGTGGGCGAGAGCGTCTCCAAGCCCATCGAGTACTATTACAATAACCTGAACTGCACCCTCGTCATTCTGGATGTGATGCGCCGCCACAACTGCCACAACTTCGTGTTCAGCTCCTCGGCCACCGTCTACGGCGACCCGGCCTCCGTGCCCATCACCGAGGACTTCCCCGTGGGCAAGACCACCAACCCCTACGGCACCACCAAGGCCTTCACCGAGCGCATTCTGGAGGATGTCTGCAAGGCGGATCCGGAGCTGAACGTCGCCCTGCTGCGCTACTTCAACCCCATCGGTGCCCACAAGTCCGGCCTCATCGGCGAGGACCCCAACGGCATCCCCAACAACCTGATGCCCTACATCGCCAAGGTCGCCATCGGCAAGCTGGAAAAGGTCCATGTCTTCGGCGACGACTACCCCACCCCAGACGGCACCGGCGTGCGTGACTATATCCACGTCGTCGATCTGGCCCGCGGCCATGTCTGCGCCATCAAGAAGCTGGAGACCAAGTGCGGCCTCTTCATCTGCAACCTCGGCACCGGCCACGGCTACAGTGTGCTGGATGTCATCCACGCCTTCGAAAAGGCCTGCGGCAAGAAGCTCCCCTATGTCATCGACCCGCGCCGCCCCGGCGATATCGCCGAGTGCTACGCCGACCCCACCAAGGCCAAGAACGAGCTGGGCTGGGTGGCTGAGTACGGCATTGAGGAGATGTGTGCCGATAGCTGGAATTGGCAGCAGAAAAACCCCGACGGCTACCACACCGTGAAGTAAAAAACCAAACAAAACGCAAGGCTCGCTTCGTCCGCTCCGCGCGGATGAGGCGGGCTTTTTTCGTTTCCTGCCTTGACAATGCCGGGTAGTTAGCATATATTAAAACTGTTTCTACAGGCTAACAATTTGTCGAAATGGAAAGGCAGACTGCCATGACATTAAAAGAACTGAAGATCGGCGAAAGTGCCGTGATCGATACGGTTGGCGGGGAGGGTGCCCTGCGGCAGCATTTTCTGGATATGGGGCTGATCCCCGGCGAGCGGGTCACGCTGGTGAAATTTGCGCCCATGGGCGACCCGATGGAATTGCAGATCCATGGGTACGAGCTGACGCTGCGTCTGGACGATGCGGCCCGGATCGCAGTCACTCCGGCGGCGAGTGCCCCGGCCGCCGCCCATGCCCGGCGGGAAAGCAAAATGGTGGAGCATCCGGGTCTCGGCGAGGGCGGGCGCTACCACACCAAGAAAGGGGAACACCCGGTGCCGGAGGGCACGACCCTGACCTTTGCACTGGCGGGCAACCAGAACTGCGGCAAGACCACCCTGTTCAACCAGCTCACCGGCTCCAATCAGCATGTGGGCAATTTCCCCGGCGTGACGGTGGACCGGAAGAGCGGCGCCATCAAGGAGCACCCGGAGACCGAAGTCACCGATCTGCCCGGCATTTACTCCATGTCCCCTTACTCCAATGAGGAGATCGTGACCCGCCAGTTCATCATCGGGGAAAAGCCGACTGGCATCATCAATATCGTGGACGCCACGAACATCGAGCGCAACCTGTACCTGACCATGCAGCTGATGGAACTGGAGACCCCCATGGTGCTGGCTCTGAACATGATGGATGAGGTGCGCGGCAACGGCGGCACCATCCGCATCAACCAGATGGAAGCCATGCTGGGCATCCCGGTGGTTCCCATTTCCGCCGCCAAAAATGAGGGCGTCGATGAGCTGGTGGATCATGCCATCCATGTGGCAAAATATCAGGAGCGGCCGGGCCGGATGGATTTCTGCGGCGAAGAGGATCACGGCGGCGCGGTGCATCGCTGCATCCATGGCATCATCCACCTGATCGAGGATCATGCCAAAGCAGCGGGGATCCCGGTGCGGTTCGCAGCCACCAAGCTGGTGGAGGGCGATGCCCGCATTGAGCAGGCGCTGAAGCTCGACCCGAACGAAAAAGAAATGATCGAACACATCATCGTGCAGATGGAGCAGGAGCGCGGGCTGGATCGTGCCGCCGCCATCGCGGATATGCGGTTCCACTTCATTCACCAATTGGTCGATCAGACCGTCGTGAAGCCTCACCAGAGCAAGGAGCAGCTCCGCAGCAGCAGGATCGACCAGTTCCTGACCGGAAAATATACGGCCATCCCGGCATTTGTGGGGATCATGGCGCTGGTGTTTTACCTTACCTTCGGGGTCATCGGTGCGGGGCTGCAGGGCTTGCTGGAGACCGGCATCGATCGACTGACCGTCCTTGTGGACGACGCCCTGACGTATTGGAACGTCAACGAGGCCGTGCACTCCTTGGTCATCGACGGCATCTTTACCGGTGTGGGCAGCGTGCTGAGCTTTTTACCCATCATCGTGACCCTCTTCTTCTTCCTTTCTCTGCTGGAAGATACCGGCTACATGGCCCGCGTGGCCTTCGTAATGGACAAACTGCTCCGGCGCATTGGCCTTTCGGGCCGCAGCATCGTGCCGATGCTCATTGGCTTTGGCTGCACGGTTCCGGGCGTCATGGCCAGCCGCACCCTGCCCTCGGAGCGAGACCGCAAGATGACCATCCTGCTCACCCCGTTCATGAGCTGCTCGGCCAAGCTCCCCATCTATAGCTTGTTTGCCGTTACCTTCTTCCCGGACCACGCGGCGCTGGTCATGGTGGGGCTGTACTTCCTCGGCATCATCGTAGGCATCCTCGCGGCGTTTGCGCTCAAGGGGACCCTCTTCCGGGGCGAGGCTGTGCCCTTTGTGATGGAGCTGCCCAACTACCGCCTCCCCGGCCTGAAGAATGTCTGCCAGCTGCTCTGGGAAAAGGCGCGGGATTTCTTGGAGCGTGCCTTCACGGTGATCTTTATCGCGACCATCGTCATCTGGTTCTTGCAGAACTTCGATCTGCAGCTCAGCTTGACGGCGGACCCGCAGGAGAGCATTTTGGCGCTGGTGGCAAGCTGCATCGCGCCCCTCTTCGCGCCGCTGGGCTTCGCGGACTGGCGGGTGTCCACGGCGCTGATCACCGGCTTCATGGCCAAGGAGAGCGTGGTTTCGACCCTGACCATTCTGTATGGTTCCTCGGCTGCGCTGGGGGCCGCGCTTTCCCCGGCGGCAGCGGCTCCCCTGTTGGTGTTCTGCTTGCTGTACACCCCCTGCATTGCGGCGGTGGCCTCCGTCAAACGGGAACTGGGCAGACGCTGGGCAGCCGTCATGGTGCTGGATCAGTGTGCTGTGGCGTGGGCTGCGGCCCTGATCGTGCGGCTCATCGCACTGGTGGTCCTCTGAACGAAACTCTGATTTGAAAAGCAAACGCTCCCCTCTGCACAGAAATCGGCGCGGAGAGGAGCGTTTTTTGCGGGTGAACGCTTGACAAACGGAGTGGTCTGTGCTAAAATACTTCAAAAATGAACAATTCAAAGATGGAGTGATAAAGATGCGAGAGATGAATCCCAGCATGGAGTTTGCGAACAAGACCGCCCTCGCCTACAGCACCGTCTGCAAGCCGCTGTGTCAGGAACTGGGGCTGCCCCAGACTGCCTTCGACATCCTGCTGTTTCTGGCCAACAACCCGGCCTACAAAACGGCCAGCGACATCGTGGACGTCCGCCGCATCAAGGCGAACCTTGTCTCGGTGAATGTGGACAAGCTGGTGCAGGAGGGGCTGCTGGAGCGCCGCCCGGTCCCCGGCGACCGCCGCAAGACCGAGCTGCGCTGCACCGAAATGGCGCAGCCCATCATCCAGCGCGGCCAAGCGCTGCAGGAAGCGTTTTTTGCACGGCTGATGCAGGGCGTTGACCCGGCCCAGCTTCGGGCATTCTACGATACCATCGCGCGGATGGGCGAAAATCTGGATGCGATTCTGGAGGGAAATCTATAAAATGAATGTGTTGTTTACGATCGTTGTGACCTTTTTTGCCGGGATGGGCGCGGGCCTTGGCACCGGCTTTGCGGGGATGAGCGCCGCCGCCGTCATCAGCCCGATGCTCATCACCTTCCTCGGTATGGACCCGTATATGGCTGTCGGCATCGCCCTTTCGTCGGACGTGCTGGCCAGCGCAGTATCTGCCTACACCTACTATAAAAACAAGAATCTGGACGTCAAGAACGGCCTCATCATGATGGCAAGCGTGCTGCTGTTCACGGTGGTGGGCAGCTACATCGCCAGTCTGCTCCCCTCGGCCACGATGGGCAGCTTCTCGGTCTTCATGACCTTCCTGCTGGGCGTCAAGTTCATCGTCCGCCCGGTCATGACCACCAAGGAGACCATGCAGGGCGTCTCCGCGAAAAAGCGTGCCGTCCAGTCCATTGTCTGCGGCGTGATCATCGGCCTGATCTGCGGCTTTGTCGGCGCGGGCGGCGGCATGATGATGCTCCTCATCCTGACCAGCGTGCTGGGCTACGAGCTGAAGACCGCCGTCGGCACCAGCGTTTTCATCATGGCGTTCACGGCCTTGACCGGTGCAGTCTCTCACTTCGCCATCGGCGGGATGCCGGACCTGTTCGTGCTGGCCCTCTGTGTGCTGTTCACCCTCCTCTGGGCCCGTATCGCAGCGGTGTTTGCCAATAAGGCCGACCCCAAGACCCTGAACCGTGCTACCGGCATCGTCCTCGTTGTGCTCGGCATCGTGGTCATGGGCTTCAACTTCCTGACAAAATAACCCGAAACGCGAAACGACCCCCGAAGAGTCGGCAGCTCTTCGGGGGTCGTTTTCCGTGTGTCGCGTGCAATTTTGCAAACTTATTGCACCTTTGGCATCTGCAATTCTGGAAAAAAGTTGAGAGGCTCGCAAAAAAATCAAAAATGAGTTACTTTTCCTCGATGGTCGAATGCTCGATGACCCAATCGGCGGCGCGGCGGATGGCTTCGTTGCGCTGCATCAGGGGGACGTTCACATTGGCCTTGATCTCTTCGAGGGTCTTCTTGGTGCGGTCAGCGCGCTCCTGCAGGTTCTTGTCGATCTCCTCTTCGGTGGGAACGAGGTTTTCGTTCTGCGCGATCTGCAGCAGAGCCATCCGGGCGCGGGTGTTCTTCTCGGCGGCGGTGTGGACGTTGGCCGTGAAGTTCTCGCGGGTCTGGTGGATCTGGCTCAGGTAGCGGTCGAGGCTCAGCCGCTGCATCTGAAGCTGCTGCTGGATGTTCTCCATCTCATGCTGGTAGGTGCTCTCCACCAGAACGCTGGGCAGCTCGCCCTCGGCGGCGGCCGCCAGCTGGGTCAGGATCTGATCCTTGGCGCGGTTCAGGGCGCTGGAGTGCTTGCCGTCATACAGCTGCTTGCGGACTTGCTCCCGGAACTCCTCCATGGTGTCCACCTTGCCGACCTTCTTGGCGAAGTCGCTGTTCAGGGCGGGCAGCTGGCGGACGCAGACGTCCAGCAGCTTGATCTTGAAGACCGCGGGCTTGCCGGCCAGATCCTTCACGTGATAATGCACCGGGAAGTTGACCGTGATCTCGAACTCTTCGCCGCCCTTGTGGCCGAGGATGCCGTCCTCGAAACCGGGGATCATCCGGCCGCTGCCCAGCTGCAGGGTCTGGTTCTTGGCGGAGCCGCCCGCGAAGGCTTTGCCGTCCAGCAGACCTTCGTAGTCCATGTGGACGATGTTGCCTTTGACGGCGGGACCCTTGTGGGGTACCAGCTCGGCCGCAGCGGCGCGGCGGCGCTCCAGCACGGCGTCGATCTCCTTGTCGGTGACGGCCGGGGTGACGCACTCGACCTTGAAGCCGGTAGTCTGGGTGAAGGTCAGCTCCGGTTGCAGGGCGGTGGTGGCAGTGGCCACAAAGCCCTCGTCCTTCTTCACGCTGACCAGATCATAGCTGGGCTCGTCCACAGGCTTGAAGCTGTGTTCTTTCATGGCGGCGTCGTACAGAGCGGGCACGTCCTTGTCCATCAGGTCGTTGATGGCGTCATACCAGAAGGTGTGCTCGCCGCGGTCGGCTTCGATCTGAGCGCGGTCAGCCTCGCCCTTGGCAAAGCCCTTGATGGTGTAGGAAGCGCGGGTGCGCTCGTACACCGCGTTGGATGCGGTCTCCAACTCTTCAGCCGTTGCGCTGAAGGTCATTTTGCAGACACTCTTTTCGGGAGTTTCCACGCTTACCAGTTTCATAGAAATCGAACCTCCGTGTTGCCCCAAAAGGAGCGAATTCAAACATTAGTAAAGTTATTATAGCACAAGTGGGGCAAAAGCGGTATAATAAAAATGCAGAAAAAGTGCGAAGAGGATGGATTTTGCCGGTCCGGGCGGGCCGGAATGCGGGATTTTTGCGGGAAATACGAAAGGATGTGCATCGTATGCGCTTGTTTGACGTTCTGGGACCGGTGATGATCGGCCCCTCCTCCAGCCACACGGCGGGTGCAGCTAAGATCGGATATACGGCCCAGAAGCTTCTGGGGGACCTTCCGGTGGAGGCCGACATCGGCCTGTACGGCAGTTTTGCCACCACCGGCAAAGGCCACGGCACCGACCGCGCCTTGGTGGCCGGTCTGCTGGGCCTCCGCCCGGACGACCCCCGTCTGCCGGATAGCTTTGCGCTGGCCCAACAGCAGGGCATGAAGTTCCGCATCCACCCGGTCGAGCTCCGCTCAGGCCACCCGAACACCGCCGTCCTGACCCTGAAAAGCCGGACAGGCCGGGTCCTTTCCATGAAGGCGGCGTCGGTGGGCGGCGGACGCATCCGCGTCACCGAGATCGACGGCGTGCCCGCTGACTTTGGCGGCGACAGCAACACCCTGATCATTCACAATGAGGACACCCCCGGCTGCATCGCCGAGGTGACCACTTCGCTGGCGATGCGGCGGATCAACATCGCCTCCATGCAGGTGTTCCGCGCGGGCACCGGAAGCTATGCCGTCATGGTGCTGGAATGCGATTCCCACATCCCGCACCCGCTGGTGCAGCAGCTGGCTGTGATGCCCGGCATCCTGAAGGTGACCTGCCTGAACGTTGACGAACCCGAAGAAAGTGCGGAGGAATGAGCCATGTCCTTTTTATCCTGTGAAGAAATGCTGGCGGCAGCCCGCACCCAAAAGATCTCGCTGGCTGAAGCAGTGCTGCGCAGCGACTTAGCCGAGAGCCGCCTGACCGAGGAGCAGAGCCGCCACACGATGCGGCATCTGTGGCACGTCATGGAAACCACCAGCCGCGAGTATGACCCCGCTCAGCGCAGCCGGAGCGGCCTGTCCGGCGGCGACGCCTCCAAGGTGGAACAGGCCCACAAAGCGGGCAGGAGCTACGGCGGCGATTACCTTGCCGAGGTAACGGCGGAGGCCCTGAAGACCGCCGAGTGCAATGCCTGTATGAAGCGGATCGTCGCCGCCCCCACGGCGGGCAGCTGCGGCGTCCTCCCGGCGGTGCTGCTCCCCCTCGCCCGCGTGGGCGAGGCGGATGAGGATGCCATCTGCGAGGCCCTCTACGTGGCCGCCGGGTTTGGTCAGGTCATTGCAGCCCGCGCCACCCTTGCGGGCGCGGAGGGCGGCTGTCAGGCCGAGGTGGGTGCCGCCAGCGCCATGGCCGCTGCGGCCCTCTGCCACCTGAAGGGCGGCACGCCGGAGCAGTGTGCCGCGGCTGCCGCTATGGCGCTGGGCAACCTGCTGGGCCTCGTCTGCGACCCCGTGGCCGGTCTGGTGGAAGTTCCCTGCGTCAAGCGGAATGTTGTCGGCGCGGTGAATGCCGTCGCCTGCGCCAATATGGCGCTGGCGGGCGTGGACTACGCCATTCCCTGCGATGAGGTTATCGACGCCATGGGCCGTGTGGGCAGTCTACTCTCCCCCGACCTCCGCGAGACCGGCCAAGGCGGCCTTGCCGCCACCCCCACCGGCGTCCGCATTGCGGAGCGTCTGGCTGAGAACGACGGCTGATGAACGGATAAACGAAAAGACGTACTTTTTTGGAGCGCCCGAAGAAAAACGAGAAACCACAGAAGATTTTTTCAAAAAACAGTTGACAAAACCCCGCCTGAGTGATAAAATACATCATGTTCCGACCGGAACGTATGCGTTGGTAGCTCAGCTGGATAGAGTGACTGACTACGAATCAGTA
>ERZ1034984.1123-NODE-1123-length-26997-cov-7.527355_pt1 | contig 26997 bp, 23 predicted proteins | sample MGYA00520589_ERZ1034984 | MGnify/ENA primary metagenome ERZ1034984 (study PRJEB33766, sample SAMN09781790) | gut metagenome | biome: gut microbiome | host: Homo sapiens | place: Madagascar | study: EMG produced TPA metagenomics assembly of the PRJNA485056 data... | reverse complement strand
AAAGTAGGACCGCGTTGGCGTGGCCCGATGGAGAAACAAGGCGTAGCGGGGAGGGGGACGCAAACAAAGGCGACATCCGCCCGGGAAAAGTAGGACCGCGTTGGCGTGGCCCGATGGAGAAACAAGGCGTAGCGGGGAGGGCGGCGCAAACAAAGGCGACGTCCGCCCGGGAAATTTCCGGTCGTGTTGGCGTGGTCCGATGGAGGAATAAGGCGTAGCGGGGAGGGGGACGCCAACAAAGGCGGTGTCCGCCCGGGAAAAGTGGGACCGCGTTGGCGTGGCCCGACGAAGAAATAAGGCGCAGCGGGGAGGGCGGCGCAAACAAAGGCGACGTCCGCCCGAGAAAAGTGGGACCGCGTTGGCGTGACCCGACGAAGAAATAAGGCGCAGCGGGGAGGGAGACGCCAACATGACCGGCTGTGCTTGTCTAAAAACTGCTGCACGAAAGGTTCCCCCGCCCTTCGTGCAGCAGTCCCCATCATTATAAGTTCAAATGGAAAAGAATTGACGACGAACTCACACATTTTCGCCGTTCGTCGTCAATTCTAATCTGCTCCTCCTGCCTCCTGCTCTAATCTGCATTCTGCATCACCGGAAATTGACGACAGTCCCTTTGTTTCGGACAAACTGTCGTCAATCTAATAATCCCTTCACGTATGGAGCACTAATGAAAGTCGAACCCAGGCCTGAAATCACTTCTTACAACCCAGATTTTCTGATTCCAAGACTTTATCCTACCCCCTCCTTCGGGCATTTAACTCTAATCTACCAAGCGGACGCGGGGAAATTGACGACGGAAGCGTGGGGAGGAGGGGTTCGTCGTCAATTTCTACCGATTTCTTGAAAGCAGCCCGAATTAGAGACAGCTTTTATAATGTACCTATAGTAGTGGACACTTTTACAGATTAAGCACCAAGTCCGCATCGGGCGCCGGCGGAATCCACTCGGGAACTTGGTGCAAAGGAAACGGAAGAACAAGGGATAGAGGCATTTCATGCACCAAGTTCGCGCCGGGCGCCGGCGGAATCCCCCCGGGAACTTGGAGCAAAGGAAACGGAAGAACAAGGGCTAGCGGTTTTTCGTGCACCAAGTCCGCGTTGGGCGCCGACGGAATCCCCCCGGGAATTTGGTGCAAAGGAAACGGAAGAACAAGGGCTAGCGGCTTTTCGTGCACCAAGTCCGCGCCGGATTCCGGCGAAAACCCCTCGGGAACTTGGAGCAAAGGAAACGGAAGAACAAGGGCTAGCGGTTTTTCGTGCACCAAGTCCGCGCCGGGCGCCGGCGGAATCCCATCGGGAACTTGGTGCAAAGGAAACGGAAGCACAAAGGGTAGCGGTTTTTCGTGCACCAAGTCCGCATCGGGTGCCGGGCGTCCTCTGCCAGCGGCGGAGAAAAAATCTACATTTTTTTATTTTTAGACTATCCTTTTTGTATCCCATTCGTTAAACCTTATAGAACCGGTTCGTAATCAATGTGAAAACAAGGAGGAAGATATGCTTAAGAAAATTATTACGGTAACGATGGTAAGTGGGTTAATGCTGATGGCTTCGGTGGGGGTTTTTGCGGATGCGCCGCCGCAGGATGCGTCATCGTCGGATGTACCGCCGCAGGATATGCTGTACGATCCGGAACTCGGATATGAAGTGGATTTGGATAACCCGGCAAGCGACACGTTGGGGTGCACATATGTAGAAGGACTCGGTTACGAAGTGACCATTGACAGTGAGAATCTTGCAAGAGAGGGGTCCTATGACAGCGGATGGAAGGATTTTTATGGCGGAAAGTGGAGACACGGTGTGAACTCGAAACACGTGTGGTCCAAATACAACCACTCTAAGAAGACACATAAAACAACCGTAAAAGGAGCGGGTGGTAAGTATTCCTATTCCGGATGGGTCGGAAAAGGAAAGCAGGCAGCTGCATCTTGGGAGAAAGCGAAAACCGGAAACAAAGCATGGGCGGATGTGAAGTAACAATCCGTTGAACAATAAAGGATTCGGGACTCGGCATTTTTTTGCGGAGCCCTAAGTTAAATGGTAGCGACACATGAAAAAGATAATACAGACAATGCTGGTGATTCTCATCGTAACCGTCGCCTTTGGTGTTTCGTATAACCAAGATGATATGTTTCTGAAGACCTTTACGAAAGAGTTTGATACCACAATCAACATTGTTTCATCACCGGCACGGGCGCAAAACAATAGGACAAAGCTGCAGGAACTGGCTCAAAAGCATAACATGAGTTTTATTAAGGTTCGGCGTATTCCACGGAATCAGCGGAATGAAAGGCAGCAGATTTCGATATTTGTCTATTTAAACGAAGCGGCATGGTTTGAAAAGGCATTTCCGAATATTTCTTTTCAAAGAAATATTTACGGGACGAACGAATTCAAGAATGCGAAGGGGGCGACATTCCTCACTTCGAAGGAAGTAAGCCTATTGCCGTTTTCAAAAATCAACAGCAATAACTTTAACGGCGATTACTATTTTCGCGGAACGAAAAAAGATACGGAAGCGTTTCTGAAAGAACTGACCGGTGACGAGAACATGGGAGTGCAGGCAACCGTAGATTCTTCGGAAACTGTAGCTAGCGATACAACTGAGAACCAACTGTTTTTATATCTAACCATTCTGGCAATTATGGTCGCCGCAATTTTCTTCTGCTATGCGATATACAATGGGCAGCTGACGAAAGAGCTCGCCGTTGCCGGGCTGATCGGCTGGAAGAGCACCCATTTCGCAGCAACCAAAGCCGCAAGACTGGTGATTCCACCGCTGCTGATTGCGGTTCCGATCATCAGCGGAGCGCTGATGTATGTCATGCAGCTGCAAACGGTCCGCGGCTTCCTTTCGGCGACGAAGAGCGTATACCTGGCGGTCGGGGCGGCAGCAGCATTTTTCTTCATATTGGAATTTGCAATTATCGTATGGAAGTTCAAACGGTACGGCATAACGCTGGCGTTAAAAGGCAAGCGGCCGAATCGAGAGAAACCGGCAATCGGAATGAAGATTGTAATCTGTGCGGGAACCCTGCTGCTGGGGGCGGTGACGATTGCCGGTTTTCAGGATTTCAAGGATGTGGAGCGGCATATGCCGGAATGGCGCAAGTCTGCAAATTATGTCAATATTTCCTGTGGGTGGCCGTGGACGTATGTGGAGGATGACGACAAGTTTAATGAAGTTGTTGTCCCAAAATTAAATCGGCTGTGGGACGAACTGGACCGAGAGGGCGCCATTTTGTTCTTCGCGCCGAATGCGGAAAAAGAAGGGGTACCGGGCGAATCCGATGCGGCCGAACCCTTTGGTGGAAGGTACGCATACGTCAATAAAAACTATATGGAATTCGCCTCGCCGGCGGCACCGGATGATAAGAAACTAAACATTCCAACCCTTCGAGACGATGAATGGCTGATTCTGTACCCGGAGAAAAGCAAACCGACAGAAAACGATATCGAAAAGATAAAAGAAACACAGCGAGATGAATCGAACAAGAAAAAAACTCCGGCTGTAAAGTTCATGCCAATAAAAGATGGCCAGAGTTTTATGACTTGTGATTCCTCCATGCGTTTGGAAGAGGCACGGCTTCAAGATTACACGCTCATCCTGGTGGACGGAGGCAGTCTGAAACCGACCGGAAGCATAAAGCTGCCGTCCCTGGTAAACGGATACTTCCATCCCCATGTAAATAATTCCGCAAATGCGTACGGCGAACTGAAACGCACAATTACTCAAACGCAGGCCGATCCATATGTTTTATGGATCAGCAGTGTGTACGACGATGTGATGTTTCAGATTGAAGAAATACGGACAGAGGCGGCCGTAAATGCGATTGCTTTTATGCTGTTACTGCTGATTATCGCATTCGTCGTAAAAATCGATGTGGAATCGTATTTGTACCATCACGGGAGAAGGCTGGATGTGTCGTATCTGCTGGGATACGGGTTCATGAGCGTTCACGGAAAAAGACTTCTCAAAAGCGGGATTGCGTACGGGATTAGTTATGTGGTGTTTATCGGTATGCTGAAAGCATATCCGGTTGTGAATTTTCTAAGCCTGTATACGCCGAGAGCGGGCTGGACGATGGGAAAAACCGAAATCGCTGCGATGGCAGGGCTTGCGGTAGTAAGCATTTGCTTTATCGGTGAAATCATAAAGCTGGGATGCAGCAAGAATAATATCGGTGAGAGACTGAAGGAGGGCTGTTAAATGCATGAAAATTCAGCACAAATCATATTAAAGGACATCGAGAAAGCTTATGGCAGCAGAAAAATTCTGGACGGAATTAGTATGGAAATTTATCCGGGGGATTTTATTTGCATTTACGGAAAAAGCGGTGGCGGAAAGTCCACGCTGCTGAACATTATGGGGACGTTGGAAACGTATGATGCCGGTACGCTGCGTTGTTTTTCCGTCAACGACCCGGTGAAAAATCGAAGGAAAAGCGAGAGATTGCGAAGATATAAAATCGCGTATCTGTTTCAGAACTTTGCGTTGGTGGAAAAAATGACCGTGAAGGAAAATTTGCTGTTGGCACTGCGGTATGCCCGCGTGAAGAACAAAACACGGGCAATGGAAGAAGCGCTGACACACCTGGGGGTAGCCGACAAAATGAATTCCAAGATATTCGAGCTATCCGGCGGAGAGCAACAGCGAGTTGCGCTGGCACGAAACCTGATAAAACCATTCGATATCTTGTTGGCGGATGAACCTACCGGATCGCTGGACCGAGAGAATAAGGAAATCGTAATGAGAAATCTTTTGGAAATAAATCGGAAAGGGAAAACCGTGGTGGTGGTGAGTCATGACGATGATTTTAGAAAAATCGCCAAAAAGAATTACACCATCGAAGACGGACGGATGTATCGGATTTAAAATAGACAAAAATCAATTTATCGGTTGCCGGCTGCATTTGCTATTGTTATTCTATGGAGAGAGAATATCGGAGGAAGCACTTATGAATTCAGATTTTTTTCTGGTTCGACGGGCAAAGAAGGGGGATCCTCAAGCGGTAGATATCCTGGTCCGAAAATATTACGATACGATATTGAATTACTGTATCTATCATTTAAAGGATCGGCATACGGCGGAAGATTTGGCACAGGAAACGTTCCTGACGTTTTTTAAAACACTTCCGAATTACAAGCATGAGGGAAAACTCCTGAATTACCTGTATACTTTGGCCAGAAACAAATGCAATGACGAAAAAAAGCGAAAACGCAATACAGAGGTTGCGTTGGATGCAGTGATGGATACCGCGGAAGCAGAAACAAGCTGCGGTTTGGAAGCAAAAGAAGATGCGAATGCAATAGCAGAAGCGGTGGAACGGCTGCCGGAAGAAATCAAAGATGTTATTTTGTTATACTATTTTGAAGAAAAAAAGGTCAAGGAAATTGCGCAGATCTGCGGGATTTCCTTACCGAATTGCAAGTACCGATTGCGGCGCGGCCGAGAGCTGATTCGAGGTTTTTTGGAAGAATCCGGATGGAGGGGGTAAAAATGGGGAATGAAATAGATCGAATGATGAAAATCGCGGCATCGGAATATAAGAAAAAGGCAGAGAGCGATCAATGCGGCACTGCAGCAATGGAAGAAACCATCCGGTTGGCGCAGCATATCGTGGCAAAGCAGCAGACTTCCGAGCGAGTGAACTACCCGGACTTCCTGCTCCTGCAGATGCGACTAATCAAAAAACAGTGGTGGGTATTGCAAGGAGCGGTGCTGTTTCTTGCTTGGACCGCTTTGAACAGTATCGGCACGTCGTGGTATGCCCAGCGGGGCATGAGCATTGTGGGGGGCTTGTTTGTGATACTGGCGATACCGGAATTATGGAAAAACCGGGAAACGAAGTCGATGGAAATTGAAGAAGCCTCCTATTACACGTTGCGGCACGTTTACGGGGCGAAGATTCTGTCCTTCGGTTTTGTCGATATTGTACTGTTATCCCTGTTCGGGATTGCCGCGGTACATGCACAGCAGTGCCTGATTACAGACCTTTTGAAGCAGCTCATATTCCCGGTTATGATCTCTACAATACTGTGCCTGGGTTCGCTGTCCTTTCATAAAAAAATCAGCGAACTCCTTGCGGCGACGCTATGTCTGGGTGCGAATGCCGTCTGGATGGCGGTGACGATGAACGATGCCGTATACAATCGGATTACTCCGGCAATATGGGGAGGAATGTTTGCCCTCGGATTCGCAATAATTCTTTTACTCAATTACAGGTTGCTGCATGAACGGCGAACCGGCTGGGAGGTATTATAATGGCTGAACTCATAGTGGATAATGTAGTAAAAGAATATGATGGGGTTGCTGCGGCAGACCACATCTCCCTAAAAATGCAAAAGGGGTTGTATGGGCTGCTCGGCACGAACGGTGCGGGAAAAACCACCCTTATGAGAATGATTTGCACCGTGACTGCGCCAACGTCCGGGGCAATTTACTTTCAGGGGGAGAATATCCTGGAAATGGGTGCGAGGTATCGGGACAAAATCGGCTATCTGCCGCAGGAGTTCGGCTATTATCCGGATTTCAGCGTAAGAAACTACTTGCGGTACATATCCGCATTAAAGGGCCTTCCGAAGCGGGTCTCCGAACAGAAAATTGCGGAACTGCTAGAGTCGGTTGGCCTGACAGAATGCGCTTCAAAAAAAATGAAGAATCTTTCCGGCGGAATGAAGCGGCGTGTGGGAATCGCTCAGGCCATGCTTAACGATCCGGAAATCCTGATATTGGACGAACCGACCATCGGTTTGGATCCGATGGAACGGATTCATTTTCGGAACTTGATTTCCGGTTTGGCAGAAGACAAAATCGTCCTGCTTTCCTCCCATATCGTTTCCGATCTGGAAACGATTGCCGGTGAAGTGTTTATAATGAAAGACGGGAAGATTGTGAATCAGGGGACGGTGAACGAAATCTGCCGCCAGATACCGATTAAAGTTTGGATGTGCAGAGCAGAAAACTCGGATGCGGAAGGAATCATCGCAGCGCAGGGAGGATGTGTTGTAAACGTTCGAAAAGAGGGCAGTGTATCGGAAATCCGAGTGATATCGGAGAACAAGCCCCATGAAAGCGCCGTTTTGACGGACGTGTCATTGGAAGATGCGTTTTTTTATCAGTTTGGCATGCAGGAGGATCGACGGTGCTGGGATACGAATTAAAAAAAGTGATATTGAAGCCCCTGCATATCAAAATAATCATCACCGCACTGATTGCAGGAATCTTTCTCTCCGGTCTCGCCGTTTGGAGTGTTTATTATGTGGACCAAACAGGGATGAGCCATCGGGGTCTTACGGCGCCCGGAGCGCTTGCGAAAGATAAAAGCCGATGGAACGGACCACTGACGGATTCTGTACTGCTTGAAGTTGTTAAAAAGCAGCAAAATATAGAGGCCAAAAATAAAAACAACGGACCCAATCCGGTGTACGGAAGAATCGGCCAGTCCTATCGAGACATCGAGGAGTTTATCAACCAAACGCTGTGTTACGGAACCGACTATAATCCGGATGCGATTAATCAGGTTTCTCTCGAAACCGCCGGAAGGCTGAACGAACTGCGAAAAGAGAACATCGATTCTTTGATTAATGAATACGGAACTACCGCGGCAAAAAAAGAATATTTGAAGAGACAGTTTGCGAAGGTGCAGACGCCGCTGGAGTATGAACCCTCCGATGCCTTCCGAATAACGGGACCGTTTGCGGCCGCATATGGCTTGCTGCTGGTTTTGGTGATATCGTTTTTAACGGTGGGCGTTTTTTCGGACGAGATGAACAGCGAGTCCCGCTTCGTCTACTACTCCACGAAGTACGGACCAACAAGGGGCGCCGCCGCAAAGATTCTTGCGGTATTTATCATTGCAACGATGCTCTACTGGAGCGGCATGCTGTTGATGTCCCTGATATCCTTTGGCGGAATGGGCACCGGCGGCGCCTTTGCGTCCATTCAGACGGAATCTCCTTACAGCATGTACGGGCTAAATTTTCTGGAACGGTATCTGTTGATTCTGCTTTCGGGCTATGTGGCATGCTTATTTTCGGCGGGAATGACCTTGCTCCTCTTTGTGAAAACGAAATCCGCAATTTCCGCAATGAGCATTTCGTTCCTTCTGTTTGCGGGTCTCCCGCTGTTGGCCGGAAATGATGCGTTCGAGAGTTTTCGAATGCTGACGCCGGATCGGTTGTTTCATGTTCAGGATAATATGCACATTCCGTGCGTATATCAGTTCGGAACTATAGTGTGCAGCCGGGTGACGCTGCTCATAGCGCTTTACAGCTTTTTGCTGATTCCGACTGTTGTCCTTTCATATCGAGGTTTTCGCAAGGGATCGATGTGAATGGAATAAAAAAATAAAAGGGCCTGCAGCATATCCCGTTGCTGCAGGCTCTTTCGGTAATGTCATGTGCTGTTACTTTTATCTAAGATCGAAACAGGAAACAGGTAAGGTAAAGGAGAAGAAAAAAAGACCTGTCTCAATCGAAAAGCACGAGTAATTGGTGAATTACAATTAGTATTATGAAACATTCCATTGGATAAGTCAACAAAAAATCCTAAATATACCCATTACAATTTTTAAATAATTGTGTTTAACAACTAAAAAATATAATACGGGCGGGCATAAACTGTGTAAAGCCCATTATCTAAAGGTGTTCCAGTCGGCGGCAGATTACCGCCGCACCCAGGCCGATGACGATGCCCGCAATCATTCCGGAGAACAGAAGCACCGGAAAGTACAGGAAAATTTGACTGTCCTGAAGCAGAAGGGCGGCCACCAGGAGCTGCCCCATGTTGTGCAGCACGCCTCCGGCCATGCTGACTCCGGCGATGCTGAATTGGTCGGTCTTCTTCAGGGCAACCATTCCAAGAAGGCTAATGGCAGCACCGCCCAGAGAATAGAGGGCGCCGAAGACACCGTTGAAAAGAAGACCGGCGATGAGAATTCGAATGACGTTTACCGCTGCGGCATGTTTCGCGGAGAGTCGATACAGCGCTACCAGTGCGACGATGTTGGCAATTCCAAGTTTAATGCCCGGGACACCCGGATTATATGGTATAATAGCTTCCACGTAGGAAAATATCAGCGCCAGTGCGGCCAGCAGAGCGATGGTGGCTACGTTGCCGGTTCGGGAATCTGCGGTGCGGCGAGACGTTGTTCCTTTTGATTTAGCTGGAAATGGCATCGTATTCATCGCCTCCTTTTCCCTGAATCTGAACCACCATTTTGTTCGGCAGGCAGATGATGCTCTCCCCGGTGGTATGAATGGCCTTATGCTTGACGCATACCTGGTTGTGACAGCTTGCGTGGGTAACGGAAACCTTCCCGTCGTGAATTCGAACCGTGTTGGTTTTCTTCCCCTGCTTCACCGTAACGGTGCGGTCCTCGGAAATGGAATAGCTGCCGTATGCCTTGCCGTCTGTTTTTATGATGACCCGGCTTCCGGACGTATCGAATTGCGAAATCCATAGAGATGCCGCCACCCCAATCAGGATGAGCACTCCGGCCAGAAGGATATCCGCTTTGCGTATGATTCCTTTGAACATAGAACTCCTTCGTAATTATTATTTATATAAAGGCAACAGAAAGGATAACCCGTGACCCATTATATCGTAAAAAAAATGAAAGGCGTGGCGCTTCTGGCCACACTCCTGATTATTATAACACAGACCGGATGCAATAGTAACTCGGATATTGAACCGGTCACCCGGGACAATTATTTTCTGGATACCACCTGCAGCGTTTCGGTCTATCAGATCGACGGCGGCCTGGACGAAGACAAGGCCAACGCGGCCATCACGAAAGCCTACGACCGCTGCCGCGAGCTGGACAAGCTGCTGAGCAACAAGACCGACTCCAGTGACGTGACCAAGGTGAATCGTTCTGGCGGTGCCTGGGTGACGGTGGGAAAAGATGCGGCAACCGTCATAAAAGAAGGTCTCCGTTACGGCAAGCTGTCCGGCGGTGCTTTCGACATCACCATCGGAAGGGTGACGGACTTCTGGGATTTCCATGCGGACAAGCCGAAGCTGCCGGATGAAGCCAAGCTGCAGGAGGCGCTCCGGCACGTGGACTATCGAAACGTGGAGGTGGACGGAAATCGAATCCGCCTGCTGGACCCGGAAGCAAAAATCGATCTGGGCGGCATCGCTAAGGGATACGTGGGAGATGAGATGCGCAAGGTGCTGAAGAAAGAAGGCGTGACCTCCGCGGTCATCAATCTGGGAGGCAATATTGTTACCGTCGGCACGAAACCGGACGGCTCGAAGTATACCATCGGCATTGAGAAGCCGTTCTCCGACCGCCAGGAAATCATCGGCCGCACCCATATTGGCGAGGGAACGGTGGTCACCTCCGGCATCTATGAGCGCCAGTTCGAATACAAGGGAAAGCGCTATCACCACATCCTCAGCCCGAAGACCGGATATCCGGTGGATACGGATCTGGAGGCGGTAAGTCTGGTTACCGCGAAGAATTCCTCCATGGACACCGACGCCATGAGCACCATTTGCCTCATGAAAGGTACCAAAGCGGCCAAGAAATTCATCGACAGCCAGAAGGGCATCGAAGCCGCATTCTACGGAAAAGATGACAACACATCCACCACCGAGGGAATGGATTTCGAGGCAGAATAAATAAAGAACCAAAAAAGCGGGACAGTTCTGGCAACTGTCCCGCTTTCATTCGTGAAGAACCGATTATTTTCTGTGATAGCTGAAGGATGCGGCGAATCCGGTACGGCCCAGCATCTGAGAAATCAGAACGGCCAGAACGGCACCCACTGCAACCTGAAGCGCGTTGAACGGAACGCCCAGCATCGGAGCGGTCCAGTTTCCGTAGATGATGCCTTCGGCGATGTAGTATCCGGCAACGGTCCACACGGCGGCAACAACAAATCCAATCATTTCCGGAACCGGAACACCCAGGATGTGGCGGTTATTCTCGCCTTTTTCCATAGCGGTGGCCAGCGCCTTCTGCATGATTACCACCATTACCAGCTTGATAAAGAAAGACCACGGTGCCCATACCGCATATCCGCTGAGGACATCCGCCAGGCAGAGGCCCACCGAACCGGCGAAGATGGCATGTTTTCTCGGCAGAAGCATGGCAGCCAGCAGCACCATGGTGTCACCCAGATGGATGTAACCGGTGCCCACCGGAACCTTGAAGAACATGGTAGCGATGGTGCCCATGGCGGTAATCAGTGCCGTCAGCACCAGCAAGGATGTGGAATTCATTCGTTCGTTTGTATTCATAAGTAATCCCCCTTGTGATATTTTATTGATTTACTAAAATAATAGATATATAATAACATTGTTGTGTAATTTGAAAAATATGCAATTTAGCATTTTTTAATATGAACAGATAGGAGATAAGAGGGGAAATGAAGGATATTGTACTGAACTTAGATGACAGTTTGGAGATCAATCTATATGTACAGATTTATAATCAGTTTAAAGAACGGATTCTTTCCGGCGAGATTTCGCCGGGCACCAAGATTCCGTCGCTGCGTCGTTTTGCAAAGGATAATGCCATCAGCGTGACTACGGTGGAGACCGCCTACAACCAGCTTCTGGTGGAAGGCTACATCGAGAGCCGTCCGAAATCCGGCTATTACGTGAGCGACCACATCGCCGAGGTGGTGAGCGACCTGAAAACGGAGTTCAAAGAGGAGTCCTTGGAAAGCATCCTTCCCATGGACGATTCCAAGAACGTGCGGGACAAATCCCTGATTTACGACGAGGAGAGCTTCGAATTCTCCAAATGGAAGAAGTGCATGAACAAGGTGTTCAACGAGCATTCCAACATGCTGCAGACCCAGGGCGATGTGCAGGGAGAACAGGCTCTTCGGTACGAAATCGCCAAATACTTGTACGCGCGCAGGGGCGTGAAGTGCAGTTCCAATCAGATTGTCATCGGCGCCGGCTCTCAGCAGCTGGCGGTTCAGCTGATCCGGATTCTGCGGGAATTAAACGTGGCCCACGCTGCAACGGAGATGCCGGGATACGGTCCCGTTCGGGAAATTTTCCGAGATGAGGGATTGAACATTTCCCGGATTCCAATCGATGAAGAAGGAATCATGGTGGAGAAGCTGCCGACCAATATGAAGAGCTTGGTATACGTGAATCCGTCCAACCAGTTCCCGACGGGCGTGGTAATGCCGGTTGCCCGCCGTTACGAGCTGATCAAGTGGGCGGTGGACAACGACAGCTACATTCTGGAGGACGACTACGACAGCGAGCTTCGCTATTTCGGAAAGCCGGTTCCGGCCCTGAAGGGCTTGGATCAGAGCGGAAGGGTCATCTATCTGGGCTCCTTCTCCTCCACACTTTTTGCGGCGATTAAAATCAGCTATATGGTACTGCCGAAAGAGCTGGCGGAGATTTTCGAAAAGATTAAAGATCGGTACAGCCAGACCTGCTCCAAAGCGGAGCAGCTGTGCCTGGCCATCTACATGGAGGAGGGATATTACTCCCGGAACATCAAACGGTGCCGCCGCATGAACGCGGGCAAGCTGGAAACCACCATGAAGATGTTCGCCCAGGCCAAGGCGGATTTCATCGAGCCCATCGATTCCAAATCCGGCCTGGCCATCATGCTTCGGATTCACGCGGAAATCCCGGTGGAAGAAGTATGCCAGACGGCCCACAAGCTGGGTCTCACCATGCGGCCGGTTCAGGATCTGTGCACAGAAAAAGAGCAGGTGGTGGTCTTCTACTTTTACCGCGTATCCGACGCTCTGCTCCGTCTTCTGATCAAAATGTTCGTAAATAATATGAGCAAAGTCCTGGCGGTATACGAACGCCGGAAATTGCAGTCCCTATAATTTCAGGGAAACTTCCCCGCCGGAAAGGAGGCGGTGCTCCTCCGGGGTATTCACCTGCAGACGAAACTCCGGATCCACCCCTTCCACATAGGCGGTGTACGGTTCCTTTCCGGTTTCGGAAACCGTAACATTTCGTCCGATGATAAAACAATTCTTCCGATACTCCTCCAGATACCGGGAAGTATCCAGATGGGATTGTTCGTTCAGCGCCCGGTGGAGTTCGGCAATCAATGCGGCGGCGATTTGGTTCCGGGTAAAAGAAGGATGATCGGATTCCGTAAGGGATCCGGCTTTCCCTGCCAGTTCCGGTGGGAAGCTGCCCTTCAGGCAGTTGATGCCGATGCCTACGATGACCCGTTCGAAGTTGCCGCTTTCCAAGCTGCCCAGGCCTTCTGTCAGGATGCCGCAGATTTTCAGACTTCCTTTATAGATATCGTTAACCCATTTGATGCCCAGCTTTTCCCCGCTGATTTTTTCCAGCACCCGGTGGGTGAGCACCGCCGCGATGGAGGTGACATGGGTGACCTGGGAAAGAGGAAAATAAGGACGGAAGGAATAGGTGAGGTAGATGCCGGTACCCTTCGGAGATTCAAAAGTCCGGCCGTAGCGCCCTCGGCCGCCGGTCTGCCGATCCGCCAGGACGGCGGTGGCGGGGTTTCCGTAATCCAGGGTGCGGCAGTAATTGTTGGTGGAATCCACGGAGTCCAGCACCTGCAAGAGCAGTTGGTTCTCCGGAATTCCGGATGCGGAAAGGTCTCCCTGAATGAGTTCTTCGGAAAGAATATCGGTGGATGAGGACAGGATATATCCCTTGCTCTGAATGCTCTGGATATCGTATCCTTCCTCCTGAAGGGCGTGGATGGCCTTCCATACGGCATTTCGGGAAATTCCGAGAGCGGAAGCCAACGCGGCACCGGAAACCGGTACCCCCTGGGTCCGGGCGTCTGCGAGATATGCAAGAATTTTTTTACGGGTTGAAATTGACGAATTCATGGTTGATTCCTCCTTGATGTGTTCTTATTATACCCACCGGCGGGGGGCATGGCAAACGGCGGAATGAAATTGCGAATTGTGGATTTTTTATAGCGTGGTATCGGAGAGAACTCCGTGCTAGAATATGTAGATGTATAGATGGAGGAAGAGTATGTATAACGTACTGGTGACAAATGATGACGGAATTGATGCAGCGGGAATTCGGCAGCTGGTTTTCACCCTGTCCCTGACGACGCAGGTGTACGTCTTTGCGCCGAAGGAGCAGCAGAGTGCGAAGAGCCAGGCCATGTCCGCTCAGGGACAGCTGAGCGTGGAATCTCGCTCGATTCGAGGGGCCGAGGAGGCGTACGCGGTGGGCGGAACGCCGGTGGACTGCGTGAAGTTCGGATTGCAGACGATGGCGGAAAAAGGCGTGTCCATCGATTATGTAATCAGCGGAATCAATATGGGACTGAACCTGGGTGCGGATATCCATTATTCCGGCACCGTGGGCGCCGCGATGGAAGGGGCGATTTCCGGCGTTCGGGGCATCGCCCTGTCGGTGGAGCACTATCAGCCGGATTACTATGAGTACATCTGCGGAATGATTCCGGAACTTTTGCAGATGTCCGGGGAATTGGATTCCTCTGTGGTATTGAACGTAAATGCGCCGGACCTTCCGGCATGGAAGATTAAAGGGACGAAAATCGTGAAGTGCGGCCCGAAGCGGTTCAAGGATTCTCTGATTCCGGTGGAGGAAGAGGAGTCGCTGTACCGTTACGCCGGAGGTCATTACGAGCTGCCGGAAGAGGCACCGGAGGACGAAGATGTGGCCGCTTGTGCCGACGGCTACGCTACCATTACGCCGCTTCGGATGGATTACACCGACGGTGCGGCACTTCGAACGATGCAGCGGATGACCAACGACAACGCCCTGTGTTTGTTTATCGATTTCCAGGAGCGGCTGGTTCCGGCCATGCGAAAGCCCAAAGACCTGATGAAAAATGTCACAAAATGGGCGAGATGCGCCGAGGCCTTGAGACTTCCGGTGCTGCTGTCGCAGCAATACACCCGGGGGCTGGGGGCGACGGTCCCGGAGCTTCGGGAGGTACTGCACGAATACAGCAAGCTGGAGAAACTGAGTTTCAGCTGCTTCGAAGCACCGGGTTTTGAGGAAGAGATGGAAAGCATGACGGCAAAACACGTGATTATTGCCGGCATCGAAGCGCACATCTGCGTCCTCCAGACGGCGATGGATTTTCTGGAAAGGGGATTCCGGGTGACCATCCTGAAGGATTGCTGCGGTGCGCGAAAGAAAGGGGATTTCGACACGGCCATTCGGGAACTGGAGAAGGCAGGCTGCCGCATTACCACATATGAAACGCTGGTATACCAGATGATGCGGTCGTCAAGACATACGGCCTTCCGCCGGATTTCCGAAATCGTGAAGGAATAGAAAAGGGTACGTTAAAGGGGTTTACAAGAAGGGAGAGAGATGGAGTTCTATGTAACCAAAGATGTTTTCGAGAAAATTCCCGATGGAAAATTCGGGCTGGTGAGCGTAACCGGTGCGGACAACACGGGGTGCAATCCGGAGGAGGTTCTGACCGCGCGGGAAGAGCTGGCAGAGCTGGCGGAAAAATACCTGGGCGGCACGGTAAAAATCGGAATGATTGATAAAGAAAACATGGAATTTGAGACAGAATTGTGATATAATACATCGTCATGTGCGTGAAAACGGCTGGCCAAAAGGCGAGCCGTTTTCATGTTTATAGATTCTATCTATTTTTATTAAACACTATTTTAAAACGTTAAAGGAGAAAGAAATGAACAACAACAAGAGATGGTTGTATCTGGCTGTGGCAACAGTAATCCTGCTGTTCCAGGGCCTGATCTACGCATGGTCGCTGTTCAGAACACCGTTTAGTGAAATCTACACGGACTGGACAGTTGCTCAGTTATCCATGACCTTCACGATTTCCATCAGCTGCTTCTGCCTGGGCGGATTCGTCGGCGGACAGCTCAGCAAGAAGCTGGGTGTGAAGGTAAGATTCCTCATCACCGCAGTATGCCTCTTCATCGGATTCTTCGGTGTATCCATGCTGAATCCGGCAGATTCCGCCGGCAGTTTGACTAAGCTGTACATCTTCTACGGTGTATTCGGCGGCGGCGGCGTAGGAATCGGCTATAATGCAGTTATTTCCACCATTACGAAATGGTTCCCGGATAAGGTGGGTCTGGCATCCGGCATCATGCTCATGGGCTTCGGTCTGGGCAGCTTGCTGCTGGGTTCCGTTGTAACCGGCATGGTTGCGGCACAGGGTCTGTTCCCAACCTTTAAGATTCTGGCAATTGCCATCACCGTGGTAATGGTAGTCGGTGCCATCATCATTAAGGCACCGGAAGCACCGGCGGCTCCGGCAGAAGCAAAGGCAGAGGAGAAGGAAGAGAAGTCCACCGCAGTCAGCTTCAGCGCCGGCGAGATGCTGAAGACTTCCAGATTCTGGATCTTCTTCCTGTGGGCGATTGCCCTCAACTCGGCCGGTCTGATGGTAATCAACAGTGCCGCAAATATTTCCCTGGCATTTGGCGGTTCCGCAATTCTGGGCATGGTAGTATCCCTGTTCAACGGTGCGGGCCGAATCATTGCCGGAAACAACTTCGACCGTTTCGGCAGAAAGAAGTCCACACTGATTAATGTGTGCTTCATGATGATTGCGGGAATCCTTCTGGTGCTGGCCGGAAAGACCAATTCCCTGCTGCTGATCACCGTGGGTCTGGTATTCGTTGGAATGGCGTACGGCGGTACACCGACCATCACCTCCGCATACACCAACCTGTCCTTCGGACCGAAGAACTTCACGGCAAACTTCAGTATTGCCAACTTCTCCCTGCTCCCGGCAGCGATTGTGGGACCGATGATCTCCGCAAAACTCCTGGAAGCGGCAGGCGGAAAATACGACACATGCTTTATCGCAATCATCGTATTCACCCTGATTTCCCTGGTACTGTGGGTACTGCTCAACGGCGCCAGCAAGAAGAGCGTGAACGAAGACTACAAATAAAGCTTCACCGGAAACTGATGCCCTTCGCGGGTATCAGTTTTTTTATTTTCAAATACCCGAAAATCCTATATAATAAGTACATAATCTTTTACGGTGAAAGGGGAATTTCATGACGCTGAATCAATTGCATTACATCATTACGGTGGCGGAGGCCGGTTCCATGAATCGGGCGGCGGAACGCCTGTACATTACCCAGCCGTCTCTCACCAGTGCCATCAAGGAGCTGGAACGGGAACTGGGAATTACCGTCTTCCACCGGAACGGCCGGGGCGTGACGCTGACCAACGACGGGGCGGAGTTCCTTTTGTACGCTCGGGAGATTTACAGCCAGTACGAGGCGGTGATGCAGAAGTACAGCGATGACGAGGGGCTGAAGCAGAAATTCGGGATTTCCATGCAGCACTATTCCTTCGCGGTAAAAGCATTTGTGAATCTGGTGAACAAGTACGACCTGGTGGAGTACGATTTCGCCATTCGGGAGACGAAGACGAAAGAGGTCATCAGCGATGTGGCTTCCCTGAAAAGTGAAATCGGCATCATCTACCAGAGCGATTTCAATCGAAACGCCATCACCAAGATTCTGCGGCAGAACAGCCTGCAGTTTCATGAACTGGTGGACTGCGACGCCTTCGTGTATCTGTGGAGCGGCCATCCGTTGGCGGATCGGGACAGCGTGAATTTTCAGGATCTGTCGGATTATCCGAATCTGACATTTGAGCAGGGAGATGATTCTACACTGTATTATGCGGAGGAGATTTTCTCGGAGAATAACTATTCCCGGTGCATCCGAGTGAACGACCGGGCCACCATGCTGAACCTGATGAAAGGGGTGCACGGATACACCCTTTGCTCCGGTATCATCTGTGAGGACTTTAACGGCGGGGATTACGTGGCGGTTCCCTTCAACGATCCGGTCATCGGTGGGGACAAGGCGATGAAAATCGGCTACATTCAGAAGAAAAACAGCATTCTGAGCAAGACCGCACAGCTGTACATTCGGGAATTGCGGGACTATCTGGGAATTCCGACCCCGGAATCGGAAAAGAAATAAAAGAAATGCCACAGGAAGTGGTTTTCACAGGGGTTTAGCAGTTGACATTGAAAACGGATACGGTAAAATATTATATTAGATGATTATTTCTTACAGGAGGCGAAACGTGAAAAAAGTTGGGGTTATTATGGGGAGCGACAGCGACCTGCCAGTAGTAGAGAAATGTATTAATGAGCTGAAGAAGTATGAGATTCCGACGGAAGTGCATGTGTATTCCGCACATCGGACTCCGGTGGAAGCCATTGAATTTGCACAGAATGCGGAGAAGAACGGATTCGGCGTGCTGATTTCCGCAGCGGGAAAAGCAGCGCACCTGGGCGGTGTGATTGCGGCCAATACGGTTCTTCCGGTAATCGGAATTCCGATTAAGGCGTCCGCTTTGGAAGGTGTGGACGCACTGCTGTCTACCGTACAGATGCCGCCGGGGATTCCGGTTGCGTCCGTTGCCATTGACGGTGCGAAGAATGCGGCAATTCTGGCTGTAGAGATGCTGGCTATCGGAGATCCGGATTTGAACCGAAAGCTCTGGGATGAGCGGAAGAAAGCCCACGATGCAGTGGTGGAGAAAGATGCAAAAATCAGTGCACAGTTTAACTGATTGATGTTATAAGAAGTCAATATAAAGGTAAGGTATCGAAATTTTTATTTTTAGGAGGACAAATGAAAAGCCAGAGCGAAAGCTATAAAGAAGCAGGTGTGGATATTACCAGCGGATACAGAGCGGTAGAGCTGATGAAGGAACATGTGTCGAAGACCATGGTATTCGGAAATACATCCCCGGTAGGAGGATTCGGAGGCTTGCTTCAGCCGGATTTGACCGGAATGGAGGAGCCGATTCTCGTAAGTGGAACAGACGGCGTGGGAACCAAGCTGAAACTGGCGTTCCTCCAGGATAAGCACGATACGGTAGGTCTGGACTGCGTGGCAATGTGCGTGAACGACATCATCTGCGTTGGCGCGAAGCCGCTGTTTTTCCTGGACTACATTGCAGTAGGCAAGAACGTTCCGGAGAAGGTGGCATCCATCGTGAAGGGCGTGGCTGAAGGCTGCATTCAGTCGGAATGCTGCCTGATTGGCGGTGAAACTGCGGAGATGCCGGGATTCTATCCGGAAGACGAATACGATTTGGCCGGATTTGCCGTTGGTATCGTGGATAAGAAGAAGGTTATCGATATCGAGAAGGTGAGCGAGGGTGATGCCATCATCGGAATCGCATCCTCCGGAATCCACTCCAACGGATACTCCCTGGTTCGGAAGGTATTCGACGTGGAGAACACCGACCTGAACAAGACCTATGAGGAGTTGGACGGAAAGACGCTGGGAGAGGTGCTGCTCACACCGACCAAGATCTACGTGAAACCGATGCTGGCACTGTTCAAGGAAATGACACCGCATGCGGTAATGCACATCACCGGCGGCGGATTCTATGAGAACATTCCGAGAGCACTGCCGGAAGGAATGTCCGCAAAGATTTACAAAGATGAGCTGGAAATTCCGGGAATCTTCAAGCTGCTGATGAAGGAAGGAAATATTCCGGAAAGAGATATGTTCAACACCTACAACATGGGTACCGGTATGACTGTTGTAGTTCCGAAGGAAGATGCGGCCCGGGCGGTGGAAATCATCGAAGCGGCCGGAGAGCATGCAAAGGTTATCGGTGAGATCGTAAAGAGCAGCGAAGGAGTTATCATTGAATAAGCAGAAGGCAAGAATTGCTGTACTGGTTTCCGGTGGGGGAACCAACCTGCAGGCCATCATCAATCGGTGGCAGGCAGGCGATCTCCCCCACGGGGATTTGGCCCTGGTGGTATCGAACCGCAGCAAAGCCGGTGGACTGCAGCGGGCGGAGAAGGCCGGAATTCGAAACGTGTTCCTGCCAAAGGAAGACTTCGAAGCCCGCTTGATTCAGTTGCTGGAAGAAGAGCGAATTGACATTATCGTGCTGGCCGGCTTCCTGAAAATCCTCAGCCGGGATTTCGTGCGGAGATATCCGGACCGGATTCTCAACGTGCATCCGTCCCTGATTCCATCCTTTTGCGGAGATGGCTTCTACGGTCTGAAGGTGCATGAAGCGGCACTGGAATACGGAGTCAAGGTTTCCGGTGCAACGGTTCACTTCGTCAACGAGGTGACCGACGGTGGTCGGATTATTGCGCAGAAGGCGGTGGAAGTGAAACCGGATGATACGCCGGAGACGTTGCAGCGCCGGATTATGGAGCAAGCCGAATGGATTCTTTTACCGGAAGCCGTGGAAACCGTGGCCCGGGAAATAGTGGAACATGAATCAGAAGGAGAATAGGATGAGAGTTGCGGTTATCGGTGGTGGCGGAAGAGAGCATGCCATCATCAAATCATTAAAGAAGAGCCCGAAGGTTTCGGAAATCTATGCACTGCCGGGAAACGGCGGAATTGCGGAGGATGCGGAATGCGTGGCAATCGGTGCCAAGGACCTGGACAAGATTACGGAGTGGTGCGTGAAGGAACACATGGACTATGTGGTGGTGGCACCGGACGATCCGCTGGTTCTGGGATTAGTGGACATGCTGAATGAGAAGGGCATTTCTTGCTTCGGACCGACGAAGGCAGCTGCAATTATCGAGGGCAGTAAGGCGTTCTCCAAGGACCTGATGAAAAAATACGGAATTCCGACGGCGGAATACGAAACGTTCGACGATATGGAAAAGGCGCTGGAATACGTTCAGAATTGCCGGATTCCGGTGGTAATCAAGGCGGACGGCCTGGCACTTGGCAAGGGCGTTATCATTGCGGAAACCCGTGAGGATGCCGTGGAAGGAATCCATACGATTATGGAAGAGCGGAAATTCGGTGCCAGCGGAGATACGGTGGTCATCGAAGAATTTTTGGAAGGACCGGAAGTGAGCGTACTTTCTTTTACCGATGGAAAGACGGTACGACCGATGGTATCCTCCATGGATCACAAGAGAGCGCTGGACGGCGATAAGGGCCTGAACACCGGCGGAATGGGAACCATTGCACCGAACCCGTACTACACCGACGACGTGGCGGCGGAATGCATGGAGAAGATTTTCCTGCCGACCATTCGCGCCATGGAAAAAGAAGGACGGACATTCAAGGGCTGTCTCTACTTCGGACTGATGATTACCAAGGACGGTCCGAAAGTCATCGAATACAATTCGCGGTTCGGCGATCCGGAGACACAGGTGGTGCTTCCGCTGCTGGAGGGAGACCTGTTTGAAATCATGCAGGCTACCACAGATGGGACGCTGGATCGGGTGGACTTCTCCTTTGCGGATAAGTGCGCATGCTGCCTGGTTGCGGCATCGGAAGGATATCCGGTGTCCTACGAGAAGGGGTTTGAGATTACCCTGCCGGAAAAACACGATCGTATTTTCATTGCCGGAAGCCGTCTGGAGGATGGTGTGCAGCGCACCAGCGGCGGCCGAGTGCTGGGAGTGACCGAAGTGGCGGATACTCTGCAGGAGGCAGTGGATAAGGCATATGCCACAATGAAGACCGTTCATTTTGATAATATGTACTACAGAAAAGATATTGGTGCGAAAGCATTGGAAGTGAAATAGGAGGAATAATGGTTAAGGTTTTATATGTTGAGAAACGGGAAGCTTTTGCCGGAAAGGGAAGAGAACTTCTTCACGAATTCAGAGATGTGCTGATGATTCCAAATGTGGAAAGCGTTCGGGTAATCAACCGGTATCTGGTAGAGGATCTGTCCGATGATGCTTTTGCAACCGCAAAGGAATGCATTTTCTCGGAACCGCCGACGGATGACGTATACGAGGAAATGGATCTGGACGGCAAGACGGTCATCGCCGTGGAATACCTGCCGGGACAGTTCGATCAGAGAGCCAACTCGGCGGAAGAGTGCCTGCGCTTCATCGCCCACGATGAGGCTCCGACGGTTCGCTCCGCAATGCTGTACATTCTGGAGGGTGACCTGACCGGCGAGGATCTGGCGAAGATTAAGGACTTCCTGATTAACCCGGTAGAATCCAGAGAAGCGGCACTGGAAATTCCGGAAACGCTGAAAGCCGTATATCCGGAACCGCAGCCGGTCGCAACGCTGGACGGTTTCATCGAAAAGAACGACAGTGAACTGGAAGACTTCCTGAAGTCCTATGGCCTGGCCATGGATCTGGAAGATCTGAAAATGGTACGGGATTACTTCAAGGGCGAGGACAGAAATCCAACCGTAGCGGAGATTCGCGTTATCGATACCTATTGGTCGGATCACTGCAGACATACCACATTCAATACCACCCTTCACAACGTGCAGTTCAAAGACCCGACGGTAAGCGAGACCTTCGAGGAATACATGAACACACGGGAGAATTTGAATGTCACGAAGCCGGTAACTCTGATGAACGTGGCAACCATCGCCGTGAAAGCTTTGAAGAAAGACGGACGACTGACCAACGTGGTAGAGTCGGAAGAAATCAATGCCTGCACCGTGGATTTCAAAGCGGAAATCGACGGAGAGGAACAAGATTGGGTACTGCTCTTTAAGAACGAGACCCACAACCACCCAACGGAAATCGAGCCGTTTGGCGGCGCAGCGACCTGCATCGGCGGCGCCATTCGTGACCCGCTGTCCGGCCGAAGCTATGTATATGCGGCAATGCGTGTGACCGGTGCGGGAGATCCGCTGACACCGGCGGCAGAAACCGTAAAGGGCAAGCTGCCGCAGCGTAAAATCGTGACCACCGCCGCTAACGGATACAGTTCCTACGGCAACCAGATCGGCCTGACCACCGGACTGGTGGATGAGATCTATCATCCGGGTTATGTGGCAAAGAGAATGGAAGTCGGCGCAGTCGTTGGTGCGGCACCGGCAGAGAATATTCGGAGAGAGCGTCCGGCTGCGGGAGATCAGATTATTCTGCTGGGCGGACGGACCGGAAGAGACGGAATCGGCGGAGCCACCGGATCTTCCAAATCTCACAGCGAAGAATCCCTGGAAAACTGCGGTGCAGAAGTTCAGAAGGGCAACGCACCGGAAGAGCGGAAGATTCAGAGACTGTTCCGCAACCCGGCAGCAACCACACTGATTAAGCGCTGCAACGACTTTGGTGCCGGCGGTGTATCCGTTGCCATCGGAGAGCTGGCAGACGGACTTCGCGTGACGCTGGACAACGTACCGAAGAAGTACGACGGTCTGGACGGAACCGAGCTGGCTATCAGCGAATCTCAGGAGAGAATGGCGGTTGTTGTTGCGGCCGAGGATGTGGAGACATTCAAGGAACTGGCAATCTCCGAGAACCTGGAAGCGACCGTTGTGGCAGAAGTAACGGAAGAGCCTTCCCTGGTGATGAACTTCAAGGGACAGGAGATCGTAAACATCTCCAGAGCATTCCTGGATACCAACGGTGCGGAAAAGAAGGCCGATGCGGTCATCGAACACGCGCAGAAGTTTGAGAAGAAGATTCCGGCAAAATTCTACGAAGGCATGAAGGAACTGGCGGCCGACCTGAACGTATGCTCCAAGAGAGGTTTGGCGGAGCGTTTTGACTCCACCATCGGCAGAGGTTCGGTGCTGATGCCTTACGGCGGACGCTACCAGAAGACCCCGATTCAGGCAATGGTTCACAAGATTCCGGTCATCCACAGAGATCAGGATGTGAAGACGGTCTCCATGATGGCATACGGATTCAATCCGTACATTTCTGAGAAGAGCCCGTACCACGGCGCATACCTCTCCATTGTAGAGAGTATCTGCAAGCTGATCGCAACCGGTGCCAAGTTCGAACACGTGTACCTCAGCCTTCAGGAATACTTCGAGAAGCTGGGCAGCAACGATGTGGCTTGGGGAACCGCCCTTTCGGCTGTACTGGGTGCATTCCGCGCTCAGATGGAGCTGGGCGTCGGCGCCATCGGCGGTAAGGACTCCATGAGCGGAACTTTTGAAGATATTCACGTACCGCCAACCTTGATATCCTTCGCGGTAACCACCGAGAAATTGGATCGCGTGGTATCCCCGGAATTCAAGGGCAGAGGACACAACGTTATTTTACTGGAGCCGGAAATCGGACCGGACGGTCTGCCAACCGCAGAATCCATCCTGGAGAACTTCGAAGAGCTGAACCGGCTGGTAGAGCAGGGTGCGGTTGCGGCATGCTACACGCCGGGATACGGCGGCCTGGCAGAGGCCGTGTACAAGATGTGCATCGGAAACGAAATCGGTTTCGAATTCGACCGGAAGTATGGAATGAGAGATATTTTCGGATACAAGTACGGTGCATTTGTGGTTGAACTGAACAGCGGTGTGGACGTGACCGATGATATGGAGGTTCTGGGTAAGACCTTGAACAGAGAATCCATCGTCTGCGGCGAAGGCCATATTCGTCTGGTAGAGATGAATCGGGAATACGAGTCGAAGTTGGAATCCATCTATACCTTCCACAGCGACAACGAGAAGGACATCCCGGCAGAGGTATCCTACCGCTCCAGAGACAACAGCGAGCCGAGAGTGGCCGTTGCAAAACCACATTTCCTGATTCCGGTATTCCCGGGCACGAACTGTGAATACGATTCGGCGAAGGCAGTTGAAAATGCCGGCGGCGAAGCGGAAATTTTCGTAATCAACAACCTGACCGCAGATACATTGAAGAAGTCCGTGGAGGATTTCCGGACGGCAATCGGAAGATCCCAGGCGATTTTCATCCCGGGTGGTTTCTCCGGCGCCGATGAACCGGATGGTTCCGGAAAGTTCATCACCTCCTTCTTCCGAAATGAAGGCGTGAAGGAAGAAGTGATGAAAATGCTGAATGACAGAGACGGTCTGATGATCGGAATCTGCAACGGCTTCCAGGCCCTGATTAAGCTGGGATTGCTGCCGTACGGACAAATTTCCATGCAGACGCCGGACAGCCCGACCCTGACATTTAACGATATCGGTCGTCACCAGTCCAAGCTGGTGCGCACCAAAGTATGCTCCACGAAATCTCCGTGGATGAGAAAGGCAGCGGTAGGCGACATCGTGACCGTTCCGATTTCTCACGGCGAAGGTAAGTTCGTGGCAAATGAGGATGACCTGGATGTGCTCATCAGCAACGGTCAGATCCTCACCCAGTATGTGGACCTTGACGGTAATCCAAGTATGGATATTCAGTACAATCCAAACGGATCCGTTATGGCAATTGAAGGACTCCTGTCTCCGGACGGCAGAATTTTGGGTAAGATGGGACACTCGGAAAGAATCGGAAAAGGCCTGTACCGCAACGTACCGGGTGAGTTCGATTTGAAGCTGTTCGAATCCGCAGTCGAGTACTTCAAGAAATAAATTTTTACAAAATCCGGGCAGAGGTAATGTCTGAAATCCCGGGGAAAAGAGAAAAGGAGATTAACACCAATGGCTAACGAAGCAAAAAAAGAACGTATTCTTGTTCTGAACCTCGGTTCCACATCCAGCAAAATCGCTGTGTATGATGATACCGAAGAAGTATTCAAGGAAACCATTCGTCACACACAGGAAGAGATGGCACAGTTCAGCGATATTCTGGACCAGTTCTCCTTCCGTAACGAAAAGGTAAGAAATGCGCTGGAGAGCAACGGCATCGGCGTGAACACACTGACTGCAGTATGCTCCAGAGGCGGAAATATCATCGCATGCCCGCACGGTGCCATCGGCATCGATCAGGAGATGATCGATTATCTGACCAGACCGGAAGACACCGCAAAGCACGCATCCCTGCTGGGAAGCATGATTGCATTTGACTTGCACAAGGAATTCGGTATTCCGGCATGCATCTACGATGCCATCGGAACCGATGAAATGCAGCCAATCGCAAGAGTTACCGGACTTCCGGAAATCCCACGGTTCACCGTTGGACATACACTGAACACTCGTGCAATGGCCATCAAGTGTGCAGAAGAAGTACTGAAGAAGCCGTTTAATGAGTGCACCTTCATCGTGGCTCATCTGGGCGGCGGAAGCTCCATCCGTCTGTATCACAAGGGCGTAAACATCGACTGTGTGAATGATGATGAAGGAAACTTCTCTCCGGAGAGAGGCGGCGGCTGCAGCGGCAAGGAGCTGGTAAAGCTGTGCTTCAAGGAGTTCAGCGAAGGTGCCGGCGAGAAGACCGTAATGAAGAAGATTCACGGAAACGGCGGTCTGAAGGCACATCTGGGCACGACTGACGCCATCGAGGTAGAGAAGAGAATCGAAGCCGGCGACAAGTATGCAAAGGTTGTATATGATGCAATGGCATACAGAGTGGCGAAAGACATCGGCACCCTGTCCGTACCGGTTGCAGGAAAGGTTGACCGCATCATCCTTACCGGCGGTATCGCATACTCCAAGTACCTCACTTCTCAGATTGCAGAGAAGGTAGACTGGATTGCACCGGTTGAAATGATGCCGGGCGAATATGAGATGGAAGCTCTTGCCGGTGGTGCACTGAGAGTACTCCGTGGCGAGGAAGAGCTGCAGGACTTCGCTGAAATCAAAGCATCTGCAGTAGACAGAATCCGTATCTGTGAAGGTGTAGAGCCATACACCGTGCCGAAAAATTAATTCCAAAATGAATCGGGGAACGCGGGACCGAATGATAAATTCGGTCCCAAACCCTTGATTATGAAGGAACAGACGGGGACATCAAAATAATAAAAACGATTAGAAAAAAATAAGGGATTGTGCTTGACAGCGAACACTTTTTATTATACAATTCTAATTGTTGATGTGCTGTTGTAGCTCAGTTGGTAGAGCACTTCCTTGGTAAGGAAGAGGTTCGGCAGTTCGAGTCTGCTCAACAGCTCCAATTTTTTTAAAACAAAAATAAAAAACAATCTAGGAGGGAGATAATGGCTAAACAGAAGTACGAAAGAACCAAACCGCATATTAATATCGGTACAATTGGTCACGTTGACCACGGTAAGACTACTCTGACTGCAGCAATCACAAAGACACTGCATGCAAGATACGGTCTGGGTGCAGACGTAGCATTTGATGAAATCGACAAGGCACCGGAAGAAAAGGCAAGAGGAATCACGATTTCTTCCGCACACGTAGAGTACGAAACTCCGAACAGACACTACGCACACGTAGACTGCCCGGGACACGCCGACTACGTAAAGAACATGATCACCGGAGCTG
>ERZ1034984.1119-NODE-1119-length-27072-cov-8.423807_pt1 | contig 27072 bp, 19 predicted proteins | sample MGYA00520589_ERZ1034984 | MGnify/ENA primary metagenome ERZ1034984 (study PRJEB33766, sample SAMN09781790) | gut metagenome | biome: gut microbiome | host: Homo sapiens | place: Madagascar | study: EMG produced TPA metagenomics assembly of the PRJNA485056 data... | reverse complement strand
GTGATGAGGGTGACCCGGGTGCATTTATGGATGGCTCCGTAATGGAAGGTGATCCATACAAGATGATCGAAGGTATGGTCATTGCAGCATATGCAGTAGGCGCTGAGAATGGATACATTTATGTACGTGCAGAATATCCGCTTTCCGTAAAACGTCTCCGCATGGCTATCGAGCAGGCGGAAGCTTATGGTCTCCTTGGTGACAATATCCTTGGTTCCGGTATAAATTTCCATTTACATATCAATCGTGGAGCCGGCGCGTTTGTCTGTGGTGAAGGTTCTGCCCTTACCGCATCTATCGAAGGAAATCGTGGTATGCCGCGTGTAAAACCACCGCGTACCGTAGAAAAAGGACTCTGGGAAAAACCAACTGTTCTTAATAATGTAGAGACATATGCAAATGTTCCGAAGATCATTCTTCAGGGTGCTGACTGGTTCCGTACCATCGGTACAGAAGGAAGTCCGGGAACAAAGACTTTCTCCCTGACCGGAGCAATCGAAAACACAGGTCTTATCGAAGTTCCGATGGGAACAAGCCTTCGTCATATCATTTATGATATCGGTGGCGGTTTAAAGAGCGGAGCGGCTTTCAAGGGTGTACAGATCGGTGGACCTTCCGGTGGATGTCTGATTGAAGATCAGATCGACCGCCCACTTGATTTTGACTCCGTAAAATCACTGGATGCGATCATGGGTTCCGGTGGTCTGGTAGTAATGGACGAAAACACTTGTATGGTAGAAGTTGCCAGATTCTTTATGAACTTTACACAGCGCGAAAGCTGCGGCAAATGTGTTCCATGTCGTGAAGGAACCAAACGTATGCTGGAAATCCTCGAAAGAATCGTAGAAGGAAAGGGTGAAATGTCCGACCTTGATGAACTGGAAGAACTTGCAACCATGGTTCAGAGTATGGCTCTCTGTGGACTTGGAAAGAGTGCACCGCTTCCGGTCATCAGTACTCTGAAACGCTTCCGCGATGAATACGAAGAACATATCCGCGACAAGAAATGCCGTGCAAAAGTCTGCACCGCACTTCGTCAGTTCCATATCAATCCGGAATTCTGTATCGGCTGCGGTAAATGTGCGAAGAACTGTCCGGCAGCGGCAATTTCCGGAAAGATCAAACATCCGTATCATATTGACAATGAGCTTTGTATCAAGTGCGGTACCTGTAAAGATAACTGTAACTTTGATGCAATTTATGTGGAAGCATAGGAAGGGGGCTGACTTATGGGTACAATGACAATTGACGGTAGAAAAGTGGAATTTACCGATGAAAAAAATATCCTTACCGTGATCCGTAATGCAGGCATCAACATTCCGACACTGTGCTATCATTCAGAGATTTCCACATTCGGAGCCTGTCGTTTATGTACGGTTGAAGATGACAGAGGCAAAACCTTTGCGTCCTGTTCAGAACAGCCGAGAGACGGAATGGTAATCTATACCAATACCGGAAGACTGAGAAACTATCGTAAACTGATCGTGGAGCTGCTTCTTGCAGCACACTGCCGTGACTGTACAACCTGTATCAAGAGCGGTGAATGTGTACTTCAGGAACTGGCACATCGTCTCGGCGTAAGAAACATCCGATTCGAAAATACAAGAGAGCAGCATGAACTGGATTTCAGTTCGCCATCCATAGTACGTGATCCGAATAAATGTATTCTTTGCGGCAACTGTGTACGTGCCTGCGAGGAGATTCAGGGAATCGGTGCACTTGGATTTGCATTCCGTGGAACAGAAGCTATGGTTATGCCGGCATTCAACAAAAAAATTGCAGAGACACAGTGCGTAAACTGTGGTCAGTGCCGTGTATTCTGTCCGACCGGTGCGATTTCCATTCATACCAATTCTGACAAAGTCTGGAAGGCTCTGGCAGATCCGGAAATCCGTGTGGTTGCACAGATCGCTCCGGCAGTTCGTGTAGCTGTTGGTGACCATTACGGCCTCCAGAAAGGCAGAAGTGTAATGGGCAAAATCGTCAATGCACTGCACCGCATGGGCTTTGATGAAGTTTATGATACAAGCTTCAGCGCTGACCTTACCATTATGGAAGAAACAGCGGAGTTCCTGGATCGAATTGAAAAAGGAGAAAAACTTCCTCTTCTGACATCCTGTTGTCCTGCATGGGTAAAATTCATCACTGACCAGTATCAGGAATTTATTCCGAATCTTTCTACCTGCAGATCTCCACAGGGAATGATGTCCGCAGTCATCAAAGAATATTTCCGTGATCCGGAACATGCAGCAGGAAAGAAGACCATTATGGTTTCTGTTATGCCATGTACTGCAAAGAAAGCAGAAGCAGTTCGTCCGAACAGCTATACACATGGAGAGAAAGATACGGATATCGTTATTACGACTACCGAACTGATTCGTATGATCGATAACTTCGGTCTTGATTTTGCATCTCTGGATCCGGAGGCATGTGATATGCCGTTTGGATTTGGTTCCGGCGGTGGTGTAATCTTTGGTGTTACCGGTGGTGTTACAGAGGCAGTTCTCCGTCGTCTGAATCCGGATCATTCCAAGGAGACTATGAATGAAATCGCAGAGTGCGGTGTTCGTGGAGAAGAAGGCATCAAAGAATTCACAGTTCCGTATAAAGGAATTGATGTAAAAGTCTGCGTTGCCAGCGGTCTTGCAAATGCAAGAACTGTTATGGAACGTGTAAAGAACGGCGAGGCTGAATATCATCTGATTGAGATCATGGCATGTCGTCGTGGATGTATCATGGGTGGCGGTCAGCCGACCAGAGCAGGTGACAGAACCAAGTATGCGAGAGCAAAAGGTCTGTACAATGCAGATAATACTATGATCATCAAGAAGTCCGATGAGAATCCGCTTGTACAGGAACTGTATGCCGGATTGCTCAAAGGCAAGGAGCATGAACTGCTTCATAATGAGTTTTATTGATTTGTAATTTGAGGGTATGATGAGAGTAATGTGATATAACACCGAGGTGAGGGGCATATCACTGAGGTGCAATGAGAAGAGCTGACACGGGATCTGTCCCTGCAACCGGCTTGCGTTTCTCGAAATTCTTTCGTTCGCCTATTGATAACTGCTTTTGCAAACTCGCGCTGAAGCGCTCAGACAGTGCAACGCAGTTATCGCTGGAACGAAAAAATTTCGGAAGCTGCACCAGGTTACAGGAGACAGATCCCGGTCAGCTTTTTCTAGTTCCTCATGTTTTATGATTGTCATCTCGGCGGTTATATCACATGCTCTCATAGATACCTTCAAGTTCAAATGAATCAAGCATTATGACTCCGGTTCATTAGAGCTCAGGGTAGGGGCATTCCGCCCCGACCCTGAGCCAACTTCGCATCCAGGCAAATTTTTGACGGGTGCGATGGAATTAAATTGTGCGGAGGGGATACCAATTCACAGAAAGAAAGGCAGGCGGTCCGGGGACTCAGCGAGGCTTCCCAGTGGACGACTGTGCCAGCGATGAGTGATTTTGTTCTGTTTGAGCGTTAGCGAGTTAACAAAATTACTCATCTATAGGCGCACGGGAGGACACAGGAAACAAAGCGTGTCCCCGGACCGCCTGCCTTTCTTTCGTGATCTGTCAATCCCCTCCCCGCAAATTCCTTCATCCACCCTTGCACAAAAATTCCCGATACGATACAATAAAACAAAAAACACGAAGGAGTGCAACCGACATGCGTGAAATACAAGCATCCATGATTACGGACACCATCGAGAGACTTTGCATCGAAGCCAATCAGGTGCTTCCGGATGACATCAAAAAATCCATTCAGGTCTGTCGTTCCTGTGAGGACGGACAGATTGCCTGCGGCATCCTTGACAACATTATCGAAAACTATGAGATTGCCGAAAACGAACAGGTTCCGATCTGCCAGGATACCGGAATGGCCTGCGTTTTCCTTGAAATCGGACAGGACGTACATATTACAGGAGGAGATCTGAGTGAGGCAGTAGACGAAGGAGTACGCCGTGGCTACACCAACGGTTATCTGCGTAAATCCGTTGTCAAAGATCCGGTTCGCAGAGGAAACACCGGCGATAACACACCGGCAATGCTTTATACAGAAATCGTTCCGGGCGAAAACATCAAAATCACCGTTGGCCCGAAAGGCTTCGGAAGTGAAAACATGAGTGCGATTCGCATGTTTAAGCCATCCGCGGGAATCGAAGGAATCAAAGATTTTATTCTCGAAACTGTAGAGACAGCAGGCCCGAATCCATGTCCGCCGATGGTTGTCGGAGTAGGGATCGGCGGTACTTTTGACAAGGCTGCGCTTCTTGCAAAAAAAGCTCTGATGCGTTCGGTAGATTCCGAAAACGAGGATCCATATTATGCAGACCTTGAGAAAGAAATGCTGGAAAAAATCAACCAGCTTGGTATCGGACCGCAGGGATTCGGCGGTAAAACAACTGCACTCGGCCTGAATATCGAGACCATGCCGACACATATTGCCGGTATGCCATGTGCAATCAATATCAGCTGCCATGTGACAAGACACAAAACGGAGGTGCTCTGAGAATGGAACGACATATTACACTTCCTCTGACAGAAGAACTTGCAAAAAGCCTTCATGCCGGTGATACCGTTTACCTTACCGGAACCATTTACACATCCCGTGATGCCGGACATAAGAGAATGTGCGAGGCACTTGCCAGAGGAGAAGAACTTCCTTTTGATCCGAAAGATGCAACGATTTATTATGTAGGACCAACCCCTGCCAAACCGGGACAGGTTATCGGTTCCGCAGGACCGACTACAAGTGGACGAATGGATGCCTATGCACCGACGATGATGTCTGTAGGTGCGCGCGGCATGATCGGAAAAGGCGCCCGCCTTCCGGAAGTTGTAGAAGCAATGAAAAAATATAATGGAGTTTATTTCGGTGCGATCGGCGGAGCGGGTGCGCTTCTTGCCAAATGCATCAAAAAAGCAGAACTGGTGGCTTATGAGGATCTCCAGTCAGAGGCACTTCGCCGCCTTTATGTAGAAGAAATGCCACTGGTAGTCATCATTGACTGCGAAGGAAATAATCTTTACGAGCAGGGAAGAGAATCATACCTGAAAGAACATGGTACAAAAGAAGCATAAATCTTATGCAAAACATGAATTAGTTGTGCAGATTTATTCTATAAGAAAACAGAGAAAATCATAACAGAAGCCTCTTATGCATATATATGTAACAATACATGGGATTGTGTGAGTATATGCAAGGGGGCTTTTTTATGGAAAAATTTCAGGTTTACCGGGATATTCAGGCAAGAACCGGCGGCGATATATACATAGGCGTTGTAGGTCCCGTCCGCACCGGAAAATCCACATTTATCCGCAGATTTATGGAGCTGGTCGCACTGCCGGAGATGGAACCGGCAAAACAGGCAGAGGTACGTGATCAGCTTCCGTTAAGCGGATCCGGAAAACTGATCACGACAGTTGAACCAAAATTCATACCGAAAGAGGCGGTAGAAGTGCCGCTCGGAGATGAGCAGAAAGTCCGCATCCGTCTGATCGACTGCGTTGGATTTCTGGTAAAAGATGCCAGCGGACACATCGAAGAAGGAAAAGAACGAATGGTAAAGACCCCGTGGTTTGAAAAAGCAATTCCGTTTCATGAAGCAGCAGAGATCGGAACACGTAAAGTTATCGAAGAGCATGCAACGATCGGCCTTGTGATTACGACGGATGGCAGCTTCGGAGAATTACCACGGGAAAACTTTGCCGAGGCGGAGGTAGCGACCATCAATCAGTTAAAAAAACAACGCAAGCCGTTTCTGCTTCTTGTGAATTCTCAGGCACCATACAACGAAGAAACACAGAACCTTGTCCGCTCCCTGCAGGACAAATATGGTGTCATCACCATGGCAGCAAACTGTGAACAGCTTCGCAAAGAAGATGTCACCAAAATTCTTTCGAATGTGCTGTATGAATTCCCTGTGACAGAAATTCAGTTTTTTGTTCCGAAATGGGTGGAGATGCTTCCGGCAGATCACGAGCTGAAAGCACAGATTCTGGACTGCATTCGCACGAAGATGAAAGAATTTCATCATATCAAAGACATCACCAGAGAATCGGTCAGCCTCGGGATTCCATGTGTACAGGAAACCATGTTGGAGGAAGTCTGTCTGTCGAGTGGCTGTGTCCGTGTTCGAGTGCAGGTCAAAGACGAATATTATTACAAAATACTCAGTGAAATGAGTGGAATTCAGATGGAAAGTGAATACGATCTGATCCACACGATGAAAGAGCTTGCCGCAATGAAAAAGCAGTATGTAAAGGTGCAGTCAGCACTGGAATCTGTCCGTGACACAGGCTATGGCGTCGTTGTACCGGAGCTTGATGAAATCCAGATTGAGGATCCGTCCGTGATCCGGCAGGGCAGCAAATTCGGAGTAAAAATCAAGTCAAAAAGTCCATCTGTCCATATGATCAAAGCAGAAATCGAGACGGAGATCGCGCCGATCGTAGGTACAGAGCAACAGGCAAAAGACCTGATCCAGTACATTGGCGAGAGTGGACAAAGAGGCGAAAGCATCTGGGAAACGAATATTTTCGGCAAATCCATTGAGCAGCTGGTGCAGGATGGCATCCGCAGCAAAATCGCATCCATCGGTGAAGAAAGCCAGTCCAAATTACAGGATACCATGCAGAAAATTGTCAATGACAGCAAAGGCGGCATGGTCTGCATTATCATCTGAATATTATAAAAGAATATAGATATTCTCCATAGTTTATAAAAACACATGATATCATATGAGTAATATGATGCCATGTGTTTTTGCTTACAATGTATATAATTATAAATTAAAAGATACTGTTTCAGAAAGTTTTTGCATGGTGTTAAATCTTTAATAAATTACTGAATCTAAATACATTTTCCTCATCCATCAACTCTTCAAATTTATTCAGATTCAGATCAGAATGTTCCAGCTCGCGTGAGAAGCGATAACAGATGGAAACCATCTCATCAAAAGAAAAACTTCCGCCATTTTTCAGATAAGTTCCGACTGCCAGATCATGGATCATAAAAGTACATACAATCGCCATTTTTACTTTGGCGAAGATACGCCCGTCGTATACAGCACCGCAGAAATATGTGTAAATCCAGTAGAGCAGGAGCTGTTCTTCCTGAATTTCCCAGTCGGGGTATGCTGTGATAAAGGATTGGTAAATATCAGGCTCCTCAGCAAAATCACCGTCATAAAGCGGCACCAGCGTTTCCTTCAGATATTCATGCCAGCCCGGACGAAGGACTTCCATCTGCGGAATTACTGTCTGCCAGATCTGCTTCCTTAATTCCAATGAGGCAGAATCACAATTCCGGAAATTTAAATCAGATGCCATAACATCAGTATCTTTGTTTGTAGTAACACCTTTACCTGCAGTCCAGCTCCGTACTTTAGCCTGAAATTCTGCCGTAAATCCTGACCTTTCATGTCGTGCACGAATATCCTCCCACTGGAAAAGTTCATTTTTATCCAACGCCAGTTGGAAATCGTGCGCACATACCAGCAGTTTCTGCCAGCGCAGCTTCATCAGAACAGATCGATCCTGAATAATAGAAAAAAGATAATCTCTCGTATCCATCAGAGCTGTAAAAAGAAAATAATCAAACTCTTCATAAGTTTCTTCCTTTGAAGGAACTTCCCGTGTCACAAAAGAAATCTTATTCCTGTGTGAAAGAAAAATCCGCGCAGCCTCCGGGCAGGAAAGAGAAAGCGAGTATTCGCGGAGTCCCTCAAATTCCTCAATATGACGCGGATATTTACGGCAGGTATCACAGAGCATATTCGCTCCGGCCTCACTGTAAATATCACAGAGATTTTCTTCATTCAGGAATGCACAGCGATGGTCATACTGGCGAAAAGCCTGTTCTGACCAGTCAATATCATTGTGCAGCCGGTTACGAAAAGATCCTTTGAGTTTTTTGTACTTTTTCAGACTTTTTTTATCAATCATGATCTGCCAGCCTGCGCAGCATGTATCCGGACAGGATCCGGCAATACAGGAAAATTCTTTATAAAAATCAGGGCGTGTGATCTGCATAGGGTAGTCCTTTCTCATAAAATATAATTCTGCAAAAATATAATCATACTGTTCTATAACAATATTTCTTCTATAAAACAATTCAATCATACTTCCCCTTGCTGTATCTGTCAAATTGGGATATACTGTCACCAAGTAAAATTGCAGAAAAGGAGCAGATTATGGAAAATTTTATTAATCAGTCACCATTTGCGCTGGTGCTGGTATTTCTTGTGATTGGATTTGTGTTTCTGATAAAAGGAGCAGACTTCTTTGTAGAGGGCAGTTCCAGTATAGCACGTAAACTAAAAGTCCCGTCTATCATTATCGGACTTACGATCGTGGCGATGGGAACATCCCTGCCGGAAACAGCAGTCAGTGTAACCGCATCTCTGGCACATAATAACGAACTTGCCGTCAGCAACGTGGTCGGCTCGAATATTTTTAACCTGATGTTTGTTGTTGGAATCTGCGCCCTGATCACGCCGATCATGGTCAAGAGTGAGACTATCACGAGAGATATTCCACTTTCCATCATCTGCGCCCTGCTTCTGCTCGGACTTGGATATCTGGCAATCGGAGATAAACACAACATGATTCTGGGACACCTCGATGGAGTCATTTTTCTGGTATTGTTTGCTGCCTACATTGTAATTATGATACGCACAGCAATGAAAGCCAGGGCAGAGGGTAAAAAGACAGAAATCGAGAGCATTGAAGAAGCAGAAGAAAATACACAGAAACTTCTTTCCTATCCGAAGAGCATTTTCTGCATCGTAGGCGGCGCAGCAGCAATCGCTTTTGGCGGAGACCTGACAGTAGATGCAGCAAGCCGGATCGCGATTGACCTCGGTATGAGTCAGACACTGGTAGGTCTTACAATCGTTTCTATCGGAACATCCCTTCCGGAGCTTGTTACTTCACTTGTTGCAGCACGTAAAAATGAAATTGACATGGCAGTCGGAAACGCAGTCGGTTCCAATATTTTTAACATCCTGATGGTACTCGGTATCGCGGCATCCATCAGTCCTGTAGCGCTGATCAGCGTCAATCTGATCGATATCCTGGTGCTTATTGGATTTTCATTCCTTGTTCTGGTTTATGTAACAACGGGCAAAAAAGTCACCAGAACAGAAGGCGCGTCCATGGCGTGTCTGTATCTGATCTATACCATCTATATCATACTCAGGTAAAAGCCATCCGGTGAAACCGGGTTGAACATCTGACGGTTTTGTGTTATCATAGACGAAAAATGGATTTTTGTATAATTATGTTTATTTTTTACATTATATTGTAAGCTGCATATATTAAGCAAAAGAGAAGAGGAGAAATATTTATGTGTGGAATCGTAGGTTTTACAGGAAACCATCAGGCAGCACCGATCCTTCTGGATGGACTGTCAAAGCTTGAATACCGAGGATATGATTCAGCCGGAATTGCCATTCGCAACGGAGAGGGCGAAACAGAAGTTATCAAGGCAAAAGGTCGTCTGAAAGTACTTGCAGAGAAAACAAACGGCGGAGAATCTGTTCCGGGAACCTGTGGTATCGGACATACCCGCTGGGCAACACATGGAGAGCCGTCCGAAAACAATGCACATCCGCATGTGAGTGATGACGGAAACGTAGTTGCCGTACACAATGGTATTATCGAGAATTATCAGGAACTGAAAGACAAACTGCTTCGCAAAGGATACACCTTCTATTCAGAGACAGACACAGAAGTTGCTGTCAAGCTGGTAGATTATTATTACAAAAAATACGAAGGGACACCGGTCGATGCAATCAACCATGCAATGGTTCGTATCCGTGGTTCCTACGCACTTGCAATTATGTTTAAAGACTATCCGGAAGAACTTTATGTGGCACGTAAAGACAGCCCGATGATCCTTGGCGTAGCCGACGGAGAATCCTATGTGGCATCCGACGTTCCGGCGATTCTGAAATACACAAGAAATGTTTACTATATCGGCAACCTGGAGATGGCTCGCGTCCGCAAGGGTGAAATCACTTTCTACAATCTTGATGGCGAAGAAATCCAGAAAGAAATGAAGACAATCGAATGGGATGCAGAAGCAGCCGAAAAAGCCGGATTCGAGCATTTCATGATGAAAGAAATCCATGAGCAGCCAAAAGCAGTCAGAGACACACTGAATTCCGTGCTCAAAGACGGACAGATCGATCTTTCCGAAATCGGACTTTCCGACGAAGAAATCCAGGAGATCAGCCAGGTGTATATCATTGCCTGCGGCTCCGCTTACCATGTAGGTATGGCATCACAGTATGTATTTGAAGATATAGTGCGTGTACCGGTACGTGTAGAGCTTGCATCTGAGTTCCGTTACCGCAACCCGATCCTTGACCAGAAAGCACTGGCAGTGATCATCAGCCAGTCAGGTGAGACTGCAGACAGCCTTGCGGCACTGCGCCTTTGCAAAAATGAAGGTATCCGCACCATGGGTATCGTCAATGTAGTCGGTTCTTCCATTGCGCGTGAAGCAGACAACGTATTCTACACACTTGCAGGTCCGGAGATTTCCGTTGCAACTACGAAGGCATACAGCACACAGCTGATCGCAACATATGTACTGGCGATCCAGTTCGCAAAAGTAAAAGGTACGATTTCCGAAGAACAGTACAGCGCATATATCAAAGAACTTGAGACTCTGCCGGATAAAATCCAGCGAATCATTGATGACAAAGAACGCCTGCAGTGGTTTGCATCCAAACAGGCCAACTCAAAAGATGTTTTCTTCATCGGTCGTGGCATTGATTATGCAATCAGTATGGAAGGCAGCCTTAAGATGAAAGAAATCAGCTACATCCATTCTGAGGCATATGCAGCAGGTGAGCTGAAACACGGAACCATATCCCTTATTGAGGATGGTACACTGGTTATCGGTGTTCTTACACAGCCGGCTCTTTATGAAAAAACAGTCAGCAACATGGTAGAGTGCAAGAGCCGTGGTGCATATCTGATGGGACTGACCACATTCGGCAATTATAATATTGAGGACACTGCAGACTTTACCGTATATATCCCGAAGACAGATCCACACTTTGCGACATCCCTTGCAGTCATCCCACTGCAGCTTCTGGGCTACTTTGTCAGCGTTGCAAAAGGTCTTGACGTTGATAAGCCGAGAAACCTTGCAAAGAGCGTTACTGTAGAATAAATTTCCGCAAAAATAAAATAATAAAATGCATCACCTGAGAATGATTTCTGAGAGGTCAGACAAGGGTGGTGCTTTTTTCGTTAAAACTGTTTGGTAAAAGGGAGTAAATGTGATTATTTTTCAAAAAGATGACAACTATGGGAATGTTGTGGTAAAATACAGACATCAGAGAATTACGAGGAGAAAAGAAAGGGGCTCTTATGCCAAAAATATCAATCGTTACTCCGGCTTATAACTGTGAAAAATATTTAGAAGAGGCAGTAAACAGTGTTCTTGCACAAAGTTTCGAAGACTGGGAACTGCTGATCATTGATGACTGTTCAAAGGATGCAACATGGCTGCGGATGCAGACACTTGCAAAGAAAGATAACAGAATACGGATTTTTCAGAATCGGCACAATTCCGGTTCGGCGGCAACCCGAAATAATGGTATCCGACAGGCGAGAGGTGAGTGGATTGCGTTTCTGGACAGTGACGATCTGTGGAGACCGGAGAAGCTGGAACGGCAGATGTCAGTTCTGAGAAAACATCCGGATGCTTCCTTTCTGTTTACAGGATCGGCTTTCATAGAAGATGATGGAATGACCATTGCCCATGTACTTCATGTACCGGAGAAAGTAAGCAGGAAAAAACTTCTGAAGCAAAATGTGATTTCCTGCTCATCCGTGTTGATCCGAAGAGAACTGATGCTGGAATTTCCGATGCCGGAAGAAGACGGAATTCATGAGGATTTTGCTACATGGCTGGCCATCCTTTCCAAAATTCCATGCGCATATGGGGTAGATGAGCCGCTGCTTGTTTATCGAAGAGCACTTGCGTCCAAATCAGGCAAAAAGGGCAAGTCAGCGCATATGAACTGGCAGACATACATTAAAGCCGGTGTGCCGACGGTAAGCCGTGTTTACTATATGGTAAGCTATACCCTGCATGGACTCAGTAAATATTCCATGTTATGGTGGAGAAGTTATCGTCTGATGATGAGAAAAGAACGGTTCAAAAAACTGTTTCTGATGATCATGAATGCGCTGCTGATCCTTGCGTGGACAAGTGTATTTGCGCATGCATGGTATCAGAAATACAACTTTAAAGCGATTATCGGACGACAGTATTCCTTCTGGGGATATGTGGCATTATTTGTTTTGTATGCGGCATTAAATATCCTGATCGGAAAGGTGTTTTCTGTTTTTCGTGTTGTGCATCAGCAATATATCGAAATTTTACTTTCGCATGGATTTACCGTAATTCTGGCAAACGCTGCGACATATATCGAGCTGGCTCTGATCGGACGATGGAGATTCCGTATGCATATTGCACCGATGATCGCTGTAGCAGCAATAAACCTGCTGATCGGTCTGGTGTGGTCACTCCTGGTACGGTGGTTGTATGCCAATATTTATCCGGCACACGAAGTACTTCTGATTTATGGCAAAAACAACATGGAATCCTTAGAAGAAGAACTTCTGAAACAGGGCGAACGTTTCCATCTTAAAACCAGAATTTCGTTAAAGGAAGGCAGGGATGCCATCCTTCGCGAAATTAAGCGGCATGAATCGGTTATGCTCGGAGAAATGCCGGAGGAAGAAAGAACTTTTTATATCCGCTATTGTTACGAACAGAAGAAGAGATGTTATTGCCAGACGACATTATCCGATATTCTGCTGATGAGTTCCGAAAAAATCTCACTGTCAGATAAGACGTTGCAGCTGTTTCGTAACTGCGGCCTGACGGTCGAACAAAGAGTGACAAAAAGAGTTTTTGACGTTGTTTTTTCCGCGCTGGTACTGGTGCTTCTGTCATGGCTGTACCTGATTCTTGCCCTGTACGTAAGGATTGCGGCAGGTGTCCCGATTCTGACCAGGAGGGAATGCCTTACAAGAAACGGAAAGCATTTCTGGCAGTACAAATTCCGCACCATGAAGCCGGGCAAAACGATTGAGGATCCGGATCCGTGGATCCCGGGCGGATATTTCCTGATGGTATCGCACCTTGATGAACTTCCTCAGTTTTTTAATGTCCTTAAAGGAGATATGTCAGTAGTCGGTCCGTATCCGGAACAGGTGGAGTCGGCAGAACACATTCAGAAAAAACTTCCGGAATTTACGTATCGTCAGGCAGTCAAAGCAGGCCTGACCGGATATGCCAAAGTTCACGGCAAATACAGCAGTTCCAAGTCAAATCAGTTAAAAATGGATTTCTATTATATCCAGAACTACTCCTTTGCACTGGATCTGAGCATTATTGCGTCAACACTGAAGGTACTGCTGGAGCCGTCCGTGAGCAGGAGAAAATAATTAGGAGAAAACATGAAAGAACAATCAAGAACCAAAATGCTTGCTCATGACATTCCGCTTCGTTTTGTAAAACTGTTGAATGTCATTCTTATGACAATACCGTTTGCCTGGTGCTGGTATGGATACTATGTCGGACAGATGGAAAACAGCTTCTATAAAAAAGGAAACCTGCTGATGCTGGTTCTCTTTATGCTGGTATATTTTATGTTTGCCAGAGTATACAGTGCATTCCTTGTATCAGTAAATCGTATATCAGAAATGGTCTACAGTCAGGTGCTGGCGGTGCTGATCACAGATGGAATCACCTATCTGGTGATCGTACTTCTTGTTAAGGGATTTCCGAGTGTGATACCGGGACTGCTGGCGATCGCCGGTCAGATTGCAATCTCTTTTGTATGGTGTACACTGGCACATCTCTGGTATTTCCATACGTTTCCGCCACAGAAGACCATGATCGTTTACGATGTCCGTGAAGGAATGGAGAAACTGATCAGCCAGTATGACATGCAGAAAAAATTCAAAGTGGAAGAAGTACTTCAGGTAGAAGAATGCCTGAACGATATGAAAAAACTGGATGAGATGGAGACGGTTTTTCTCAGTGGTATCCACAGCCGCGAAAGAAATATCATCCTGAAATACTGCATTGACAAGCATGTGCGTGTATATGTGATTCCACGAGTGGGAGATGTCCTGATGAGTGGAGCCAAACAGATCCACATGTTTCATCTGCCTATGCTTCGGATTGGCAGATACGATCCACAGCCGGAATACCTTTTCCTGAAACGACTGGCGGATATCGTCTTTGCCGGTGCTGCGACCATTATATTGTCACCGGTCATGCTTATTACAGCAATTGCGATCAAAGCTTACGATGGCGGTCCTGTTTTTTACTCACAGATCCGTCTGACCAAAAACGGGAGAGAGTTTGGCGTGCTGAAATTCCGTTCCATGAAAGTAAATGCAGAGAAAGATGGTGTGGCGCGTCTTTCAAGCGGTGAGAATGATCCGAGGATCACCCCGGTCGGCAGAGTTATCAGGAAATGCCGTATCGATGAACTGCCACAGCTATTTAATATTCTGAAAGGGGATATGACAATCGTCGGCCCACGTCCGGAAAGACCTGCCATTGCAGCAGAATACGAGAAAGTTATGCCGGAGTTTCGTCTGCGCCTTCAGGCAAAAGCCGGTCTGACCGGGTATGCACAGGTTTACGGCAAGTACAATACGACACCATATGATAAACTTCTGATGGATCTGACATATATCAGTCGTCCGAGCCTTCTGGAAGATATGATGATCATGTTTGCAACCGTAAAAATATTATTTATGCCGGAGAGCACAGAAGGCATCGAAGAAGGTCAGATCACAGCCATGCAGGATACCCCTGCCTCCGGGACTGATAAAGAAAAAAAAGATGAGCAGTAAAATAATGAAAAGTCGTTCACTTATCTGATATGATATCTGAGCGGCTTTTTTGGATTGTCTTTCCTTGACAGAACTGAAATTGATTTTACAGCATCTAAATATAATGTACTTAGTGAAACTAATGTTTATGATAATACGATACTTAAGTTACTTTTAATGAGTCTAAGGGCAGCAAAGTAACCAGACTTTCGAAATTCAAACCAAGAGAAGCGCAAAATTTGGAAAAAATGTATCTTGGGGGTATGTTTGAGGGAATGCCGTCATATGAGAAAGTAAAGGAGACTCCTGTAATGGGTAGACTGTATAAAATTAATCCGACATGCCCTTATTGTGGCAAGGAACATGAATATTGGACAATCCATTTAACAGATGAAGAACAGCAGGTATTGGATGGAAGCATCCTGATTTTCTTCCGTTGGGGAAATATCCAGTGTATTAGTAAGTAAAGAAATCAATGAAGCATTCCCTGCAAAATAATTTAATTGTATTACCATTCATTTTATGTTAATCTATGGATAGATACTTCTGAACAACATACACTATTTATAAATCGTATGATTGGAGTGATTTCATGAAATTAACAAAAAAAATCCCTACAACAGATAAAAGCCAGGAAAACAATCATCTTCTCCGTATGTTAGACAGGGGAATTGATGATATGGAAGCTGGTCGTGAATTGCCACTGGAAGATGCTTTTCGCAAAATCACAGAATTAAGGGATATACGAAGAAATGCAAGAGTATAAAGTTATTTTAACCTGGGAAGCAATTTACGACGTCACAGACATTGCAGATTATATTGAAGAAGAATTCGGTCAGCGATGTGCTGACCGTTTTCAATCTGATCTGAAAGAACAACTGCAGAATCTGCGTCAGTTCAGTACTGCCTTTCCACTAACTCAAATTTTGTATAGAGGATATTCCATACATAAAAAATCTTTTCCGCCATCTATTATTTTTTATATTGTAATGGAACAAACAAAAGAGATTCATATTCTCCGAGTGCTACGTCATGAACGAGATTGGAAAAATGTCTTGTTGCAAAGATCAACTTATACATATCCAGAATAAACAACTAAATAAACAACATCGTCTATACAAAAGTCGTTCGCTTATCGTAAGTTGGACGGCTTTTATGAAATAATAAACAAATAGAAGGAAGTGGACTTATGATTAAAGAAATGCTGTTGAAAGGGATATTGGATAGCGCCAAATCAAATCTTGAAAATGCAATTCAGGATGTCGTGAGAAATGAATGTCAGAAGAAAAAGCTGGAAGAATGTTTTCTGAACTGTGCAGAGTTTATAGCTACAAGGGAAAAGCCTAGTACGAGTTTGTCAGACTCCGAAAAAGAAACACAGTTTTCTGATAAGATAACAGCATTATTTTCTGAAGAAAATATGCGAGAAATTTATTTGGATTTGAAGAAAACTCCAGAATATAGATATATGGAAAAACTGGAGGGAAAACTTAATGAATTATGCGAAGTATATGATGTAGCCGATGCAGATGCGAAGTATTTTGTAAATGAATTTATCAAGATGTTCAAAAAATGCATTTACGAACATGACAAAAAACTTGCGCAAGACATATGGAAAGAAGAGCTATCTCGGGAAGTTCGGGAAATGCATAGCGATGTACAGGAACTGAAAGAGACATTGTCAGCAGGCACTGCATCCGGCAATATTGTTCCTACGACGGCAAATATAAATTGCAATCAACTATCGTGTTCAGCGGAATATCTTAATGACGTTACCGAAAAAATAACGAATTTTATGAAACCATCATTCAAAATCAGATCCAGGCTGTATGGTGCTGAAAGTGGTTCAGATATTAACGGTATGGAGGAATTGTATAAGCATATAAGCACAGCAGGGGAGCAATTCTTTTATATTGTAGACGGTTATATGGACAATGGAGAAGCAAATGCAAAGACAGTTTATGGTGGCGGAGGTATGGGCAAAAGTACTATATTATCCAAAATATATCTGGCACATCCGTCAAGTGTATTACTTTTTCTTTTGAAAGAATATTCACCAGACTGGGAGAATCAGATTAACAACAAAATTGTCGGAGAAGAGGAATCATGGTTTCTGTTTGATGGACTGAATGAAATAACGAAGGATCAGTTTAGAGAATTTAATGAAATGATGGTTCGAATTCGCAACCGTACAGCCCATTCACAGAATGTAAAATTCATATTTTCTGCAAGAAAAGTAGAATTGCTTACCAATATGGATGAAAAGCTTTTTGCAAAAGTTCAAAAACAGATTATTTCCGTGAATTATAGTAAAGAGAGTTATGACGAGTATTTGAAGGAAAGAACTCTGCCAGATAAAATGCGAAAAATACTGGGAACGCCGCTGTTACTGGCAGTGTATTTTGAAACACAAAATACACTGGATAATTTAGTGGGAGATATTGACAGAAGTGAGCTGTTTGAAGCAGATACAGACAAGACACTGTTAAATGCGGGAGAAGTTCTGTGGGATTATGTCTATTCTCAAAAACTCAAATTTTCGACCAGTGGTGAAGATGAAGAAAAAGTAAAAGAATGCTTCGAGACGGATCTACCACATCTGGCATATGAAATGAGAAAACAAAACAGACATACAATGCCTGTAGAAAAGTACAGCAATCTTATAGGTGAGGATAGTACGATTGTTGAACAAAAACTCGAAAAAATCAGCAAGGGATTAAATCTTACTACTTATACGAAAAAAAACCAAAGTTCAACTATAAGTTTTGTACATGAGGAGTTTCTGGATTTTTTTACAGCTCTTTATTTACATTTCAGAATGCTGAGATGTATTGGGAAGGAGCTTTTGTATGTACCGGAAGAAAAAAATCCGACAGAGAATATCCGGAGATATATGATAGAAATACAAAAAGGAAACGAGTTGGAGCAGAGTGAAGAAGAGAAAAAGGAAAGTGAGAATGCACTGGCAACGATAAATTTTGCGCTGGGTGATTTGTTCTTTTACAAGGCAAGAAATAATTATACAAATCGATTTACAGAAGGCGTGGATGATAAAGAAGAGTTGTACAAGGAAGCAATAGAGTATTATAAGCGGCAAAATGATTGTGGTGATCCTTTGGGAGCATGGAATCGAGCACAGGTGAATCGAGAACTTTTGAAGCTGGATAGAGATAATACAGAGTTGAAAAAAGAAATTTATGAAGATGCTGTAAATGCTGTGGATGATGAAAAAGAAATATGGAAAGATATAAAAAACATAAATGAATACTATAAAAAGATTCCGGAATATGATCTTCATTTCGCAAGCCGAATGGGCGCTATACAAAATCAGATGGGGATTGTATACAGTGAGGGCATTGGAACTGAACAAGATTTAGAAAAAGCAAAGGAATACTTTAGAGAAGGTATGAAAAATCATTATGCATATTCATATAACCGTCTGGCACAGGTTCATGAAAAAGTAGTTATAGACAATATGAAGCAACTCATAAAAGGAGAAAAAGATCCGGCATCTGCGCTGGAAGATATCAAGAAAGAATACGTTACAGCATTTGTTGTATTCTGGCTACAGATTCAGACATTGCAGGAAAGTTATGCAATGAACAGAGTGTCGTGGTATGTACTGGAAGGAATAACGATAAAGCTGCATAATGATGAAATAAACGATAAAAATGAGGAAATATTTAATGTAGAAGAAGATAAAGAATCTGGTTTATCAAAAGTGAGCATGAGGTTACAACTTGATTGGTTAAGTGAATGTTTTGATCAAAAATTGTATAAAACCATTATGGACGCTCAAGATATTAAAAAGTTAAGAAAATTTGTCACGAATAAAGAAAAGATTAAAAGGGATATTGAATGGTGGCTTGAGCAGGCGGCCTTTGCAGGAAATACTTTTGCGGCAGAGAGATTGAAAAAGTTGAAAAATAAACAATTAGCGTTCTGATGAAGGGAGAAGAATGAGAATATATATGCAATGTCCAACATGCGACACTACAAAGAAAGAGAGGATTATTCAGTTAAGAGAAACGATTACTGACTGGATATATGCAGAACCACTACAACAGCTTATCGAACTTTATAATGGGAAAATTCCAGAGAATTACAGTTTCAGTGAATATATCGACTGGCTCAAACAGTTTGCAGAGAGATGGGACTACAGGAAAAAACAGGCAAATGGCGGAGAACGTTGGAAGATATCGAATGCAGAAATGGAGGTAACGCATGGGAGACAAATTATGGAGGCGGCAAAATCACTGGGAATGTGTGACCGGACGGAGACAATTATAGAGCCGGATTATATATTGCCTCTTGGCGGAGCACGGGCTGCCAATCATGACAGAGTTCAGATGACAAAAAAGTTGATAGATTCCCTGCACCTTGCAAATAAAAAAATCATTGCACTTACAGGCTTTCGAGAGATTAATGAAATCGAAAGAGAGTATACAGATGCATATGCACCGGATGCAAAGACAGAGTTTGATGTAATGAACGCTTCGTTAGAAGATGCGTTTGCACTAAGCACATTTTATCAGGACGAAAACCTGATGAATACGAATATTTTCTTACAGTCAGCAATACGCGAATATGGCGATACATATAATCAATGCAAGGTATACTCAATAGCGGCTCCGAGTTCGGATTTAACAAGAAGAGCCAATTCTATGGATACATTTGAATTTTTTATGAAAAAATTTCGTGTTCATGAAAAAGCCCAAATATTACTAATAACATCTTGCATTTATGTACCGTTCCAGCTGATGAAATTTATGGAACTGGCGATCAAAAAAAATATTCAGGTGGATTGTATAGGTGTTGATTTATCTATAGGAGGAAAATCAAGTTTACAGGCTGTAAATTATTTACAGGAAATAAAAGGAACAATAGATGCAATATGGAAACTAAAGGAGTTGTATTTTGCGTAATATGAATATTCATTACACAAAAGTCGCCCACTTATCGTAAGATATCCGGGCGGCTTTTTACATAGGAAATAGCTTGAGAATATCGAAAAATGTCGAACTTATTATATTGCATGTCGAACCTCCTCGGGTTATCATAAAAAAGCTGTTGGAATGCATGCCTGAACTGCACAATAATTCCAACAGAAAATATAGTTAAATTTCCATCCGTAATAGCATAGAATTATGTTAAAACTTACGAAAACTATGGTTATTTATGTTCACTTTGTGTTTTGGGGTTTGCATAAATAAAAGTATGTGGTATAATTTTCCTACGTATGGAAAAGGATTAAATACAAAAGAAACACAATTGCGGAAGGACAAGAAACAACCCCGAAATTTCACGGGGGGGGGGTACTGAACGAATTGCATATCTAACATTCATCATGTGGTTCCCACAAGGCAGTTAAACGAATATAACAGATTCTTCTGGGTGTTGCATATCTAAACAAAATCCATATTTATTAAACAACAATATATCTTTTTGAACAAAAGAATGAAAGATATTAAGGAGCTAAGGAGAAAGTATGAGCGGAGTATCTAAGAAAATAAGAAAAATGGAGCACTGGGAAGTGGTCACGCTATTATTGATGCTATATGATTTTGTGGCGATTATAGTGTCTTATATGGCTGCATTGCTGATTCGATTTGATCTCAGATTCAATTCTATAGACACAAAATATCTCCATGCATTTTACAAGAGCATTTTGCTGTATGCAGCATTCTGTGTGGTTTTGTTCTGGTTTTTGCGCCTGTACAAAAGCATCTGGAGATTTGCAAGCTTTACAGAACTTTTGAGAGTGATCTTGGCAACCTCTATCAGCGGCGTTGTTTATATCGTAGTTATGACTGCATTCGTTCTGCGCATGCCGGTTTCTTACTATATCGTAGGTGTTGCGGGTCAGTTCTGTCTGACTCTGGGCATTCGCTTTTCATATCGTTTCATCCTCCTTTTAAGAGGCAGAATGAATCAGAATGAGAGCGAAAAGAATGTCATGCTGATTGGTGCCGGTGCTGCGGGACAGATGATTTTCCGCGACATTAAAGCGGCCAAAGAAACGAACGAAAAAGTTGCCTGCTTTATCGATGATAATCCGAATAAGTGGGGCAGATACATAGACAATGTTCCGGTATTTGGCGGAAGAGACCATATTCTGGAGGCAGTAGACAAGTTTAAAATTGAAAAAATATATGTGGCAATTCCGAGTGCTGAGCCGGAAGATAAGCGAGATATTCTTCGTGTGTGCAGTGAAGCACCCTGCGAACTGATGAATCTTCCTGGTATGTATCAGCTTTATACCGGAGAAGTCACAGTCAGCAAAATGAAAACGGTTCAGATCGAAGACCTGCTGGGACGCGATCCGATCAAACCTGATATGAGCGAAGTCTTCCAGTACATTACCGGCAAAGTGGTACTTGTCACCGGAGTAGGCTCGATCGGTTCAGAGCTTGCAAGGCAGATTGCCGCACATCAGCCGAAACACCTCATTTTATTTGATGTATACGAAAACAATGCCTATGACATTCAGCAGGAACTGAAGAAAAAATATCCGAACATGAAGCTGGACACGATTATCGGTTCTGTGCGGGACAGCAGAAAGATATTCAAAGTATTCGAAGACTACCGGCCGGAAATTGTATATCATGCAGCAGCTCATAAGCATGTACCGCTTATGGAAGACAGCCCATGTGAAGCAATCAAAAACAATGCTATGGGTACATACAAGACCGCTTATGCGGCAATGGCACATGGCTGCAAACGTTTCGTACTGATCAGTACAGACAAAGCAGTCAACCCGACAAACATCATGGGTGCGTCCAAACGTCTCTGTGAAATGATCATTCAGGCATTTGATAAGAAAATAAAAGAAGGGAAAGCGGATGAGATCCCGCAGCTTTTTACACATGGAATGCGTGAAGTGATCACGAGACCTGAAATCGTGGAAGCACTGAAAAACACAAAGACAGAATTTGTGGCAGTCCGTTTCGGTAATGTACTGGGCAGCAATGGCTCCGTCATTCCTTTATTTAAGAAACAGATTGCAGAAGGCGGTCCGGTAACCGTAACTCATCCGGATATCATTCGATATTTCATGACGATTCCGGAGGCAGTCAGTCTGGTACTTCTGGCAGGAACTTATGCGAACGGCGGAGAAATTTTTGTCCTTGATATGGGCGAACCTGTAAAAATCGATACACTGGCACGAAATCTGATCAGACTTTCAGGATTCAAACCAGATGTCGATATCAAACTGCAATATACAGGACTTCGACCGGGCGAAAAACTCTTCGAAGAAAAACTGATGGCAGAAGAAGGCTTAAAGAGAACAAAAAATGATTTAATTCATATCGGCTGTCCGATTCCGTTTGATATTGAAGAGTTTTTGGAGCAACTGGATGAGCTGATGGAAGCAGCATACAAAAATAAAGATGATATGAGAAAGAGGGTACAGAAAGTTGTAACAACATATCATCCGGCATAAAAGGAAAACAGATTTGGCCTGTGGATGATCTTAAAAAGAACATACTCAGGCTAGTTGTCGTATTGAGAAATCACAATTGCATTGGAAAATGAACTACATGGAAAAGAAAGCTGAAGAATGTAGAAAGAGGTAAATACATATGTTTAAAGAGAATAATAATTTTGAAAAATTTGAATCGAAGGTTTGGTTGAGCAGTCCGACTATGCATGGCCCGGAAATTGAATATGTGAAAGAGGCATATGAAACAAACTGGATGTCCACAGTTGGTAAGAATATCAATGAAGTAGAAAGAATGGCATGTGAATATATCGGTTGCAAATATGCAGTTGCATTATCAGCAGGAACAGCGTCATTGCATCTGGCAATGAAACTGGCAGGCATCGAAGCATATGGTATGCCAAAGGTTGGACATGGTGCATTAGAAGGAAAGAAAGTGTTTTGTTCTGATATGACATTTGATGCAACTGTAAATCCGGTAGTCTACGAAGGTGGAAAACCTGTATTTATTGATACAGAGTATGATACTTGGAATATGGATCCGGTTGCGTTAGAAAAAGCATTTGAAATTTATCCAGATACAAAAGTAGTTGTGGTTGCACATTTGTATGGTACACCTGGTAAAGTAGATGAATTAAATGCAATTATTAATAAGCATGGCGCAATTTTGGTAGAAGATGCTGCAGAATCTATGGGTGCTACATATAAAGGGGTACAGACTGGTACATTTGGAAAGTATAATACTATTTCATTCAATGGAAATAAGATTATTACTGGAAGTGCTGGTGGTTGCTTCCTGACAGACGATGAGGAGGCTGCAAATAAAGTTCGTAAATGGTCTACACAGGCGAGAGAAAATGCTGCATGGTATCAGCATGAAGAACTTGGATATAACTATCGTATGAGCAATGTAGTTGCTGGAGTAGTGCGTGGTCAGTTCCCTTATTTGAACGAACATATTGCACAGAAGAAAGCAATTTACGAGAGATATAAAGAGGGATTAAAAGGACTGCCGGTATCCATGAACCCGATGGATCTGGAAAACTCTGAACCAAATTACTGGCTGTCCTGTTTGATTATTGATCAAGAAGCAATGTGCAAACAGGTTCGTGGCGAGCAGGATGTGTGTTATGTAAAAGAAACAGGAAAGTCCTGTCCGACAGAGATTCTGGAAGCAATTGCATCTATTAATGCAGAGGGACGTCCGATTTGGAAACCAATGCATATGCAGCCGATTTATCGTTTGAATCCATTTGTTGTCAGAGATGGAAACGGACGTGCAAGATCAAATGCTTATATTGCAGGTGGAGTGGCTGATGTAGGAATGGACATTTTTACAAGAGGATTATGTCTGCCGAGTGATAATAAAATGACAGCAGAGCAACAGGACAGAATTATTGAAGTGATCAGAGCTTGTTTTGAGTAGGAGTGAGAAAATATGAAAAACAAACATAAACCATATGGACCTTATGAAAAATATTTCAAGAGACCGATAGATTTAATATGTGGATTTGTAGCTGTTATTATTTTTAGTTGGTTATATATTATTCTTATTATTCTTGGAACAATTTTTATGAGAGGAAATCCATTTTTTACACAGGAAAGACCGGGGAAAGATGAAAAAATATTTAAACTTATCAAATTTCGAACAATGGACAACCGAAAAGATAAGAATGGGAAATTGTTACCAGATGAAGTGAGATTAAATAAATATGGAAGAATACTTCGTAAGACAAGTTTAGATGAAATTCCTGAAGCATTTAATATTATAAAAGGTGATATGAGTTTAATAGGTCCGCGTCCGTTGCTAGTCAAATATCTTCCTTATTATGACAATGAGGAAAGGTTAAGACATAGTGTGCGACCAGGTCTTTCTGGACTAGCTCAGGTAAATGGGCGGAATGCAATCTCCTGGGAAGAAAAATTTAAATTTGATGTTATGTATGTAAATAAAGTTACCTTTATTGGAGACGTAAAAATAATTTTGGAAACTGTAAAAAAAGCATTTGTTAAGTCAGAAGGAATTACGCTGAATGCGTTGGAGGATTTTGATGAGTATAGAAAAAAGAGTTCAAGTAATAACTAATACTCCAACAATATATCTTGGAAAAGAGTTTAATAATAATTTATACATGAAAAGAGAAGATATGATTCCATATTCTTTTGGTGGAAATAAAGCAAGGAAAGGTTTTTTGTTTTTTGAGGAAATAGATAAAGGAGACTATGATTGCGTGGTAACATATGGTAGTAGTCATTCAAATCATTGCCGAATTATTGCAAATCTTGCAGCAGAAAGAAGAATACCTTGCATTATAATTGGTCCCACAGAAGTTTCTGATGAAACATTTAATATTAAATTAATGAAGCTGTTTGGTGCACAAATACTTACCGTTCCAGTTAATCTTGTTCACGACACAATAACAAATAAAATGGACGAGTTAAGAAATAATGGAAAAAAACCATATTTTATACCTGGTGGTGGTCATGGGAATATTGGGACTGAGGCGTATTTTCAATGTTATGAAGAGATTAAAAAATACGAAGAAATAAACAAAATATTTTTTGATTACATTTTTTTCGCATCAGGGACAGGAACAACACATGCAGGTCTGGTATGCGGTCAGATAAAGAATAATGATGAAAGAAAGATTGTTGGAATTAGTATTGCTAGAAAAAATCCAAGAGGTCGAAATGTAGTTCTAGATAGTATTAGAGAGTATATGCCTGAAGTTGATGAGAGGGAACTTCAAGAAAGAACTATATTTTTAGATCAATATATAGGTAATGGTTACGGAAAAGAAAATGTGGAGATAGAAAATACAATTAGAGAATGCATATTGAGGTATGGAATTCCGATGGATAGTACATATACAGCAAAGGCATTTCTTGGTATGAAAAAATATTTACAAAAAGAAGTGATATGCGAGAAGAATGTGCTGTTTATCCATACAGGTGGAACACCATTGTTCTTTGATGATTTGTGCAAAGTAGAATTGAATTAGAGGGGGAAAACGATGAATATATTACTATTAAGTTCAGGAACAAGAAATAAAATTGTTCAATATTTTAAGAAAACATTAGCTGGAGAGGGAAATGTTATTTGTACTGATATGAGTAACTTGGCACCTTCTATATATGAAGCTGATAAACATTATATAGTTCCAAGAATGACAGCTCCGGGATATTTAGAAATCATTCTTGATATTTGTAAGAAAGAAAAAATAGATGGAGTTTTAAGCCTTATTGATCCGGAACTATCATTATTAGCTAAAAACGAAGATAAGTTTGCAGCTGTAGGCACAAAAGTTATTGGATCAGCATATAAGCTTTGCGAAATGTCTCTTGATAAATATGAAATGTACAATTGGCTTAAAAGTCATGGATATAAATGTGCAAAGTCATATATGGATAAAGAGGAATTTTTTGCAGATGTTGAAACAGGTAAAGCAAAGTATCCGGTTTTTGTAAAGCCTGCAAAAGGTAGCGCAAGTATTGCTATTTCTAAGGTACATGATAAAGAAACAATAGAACTTCTTTTCAAACATAATGATGGACTGATGATTCAAGAGTTTCTTGATGGACAAGAAATAGGTGCAGATGTATATATAGATATGATAAGTGGAGAAATTGTATCTATTTTTACTAAAAAGAAGATTTTAATGCGAGCTGGTGAAACTGACAAAGCCGTATCATTTAAAGATGAGAGGTTGATGGAAGTCCTAAAGAAGTTTGTATCTGAAGCTGGATATAGAGGGCAGATTGATATAGATGTTTTTGATGTGAATGGAGAATACTATATTAGTGAAGTAAATCCGCGTTTTGGTGGCGGATATCCTCATGCATATGAAAGCGGTGCGAATCACATGTGTCTTATTGTCAATAACCTTGCGGGTAGAGCAAATGAGTGTGCTGTGGGTAAAAATTATGAGGTTGGAACCTATATGATGAAGTATAATGAAATTATGATACAGCACAACAGATAAGGAGTTGTTGGAAAACGCTATGAAGAAGTTAGTATTTCGAGAGGAAGAGTTGTCATTTTATTTGTTTAATCCAGATTTTTTCCATTTGTATGATAAAGAAAAAAAGGGAAGATGTGAGCCTGTTCACAGATATACATTAAAGCATATCCTACATCAATATGTATATTTGCTTGGGGGTACAAAATCTTCTACTGTGAGAAGAACAACGAGATAGTTGCCTACGTTATCTATACAAGGTGTCGACGACATGTTTTCAATTCTGGTAATAAAAACGATTATTATGTTATTTTTATTATACTTATCCGGAATATAGAGGGTATGGATATGCAAATATTTTAATGAAAACATTATTTAGACTTATTGATGATAATAATGATTTTTATGAGTGTATAGCAATAAATAATTTCGCTTCAATTCGTGCAACAGAAAAAATAGGATTTAAAAAGATGGGGTTGTAAAAAAAGTAAGTATTTGCACACATTATCATGAGTTAAAGACAGCTCAACATTATTATACAAATATAATAGAAATACTAATAGTTCAGACATGAAAAAAAGTTAATAAATCATAAAAGAATGGAATCAAAGATGAAAGTTTTAATTATATGTAATTCAGCTTCAGGGCTAGAAGTTTTCAGAGGGATGTTAATAAAAAGATTAATTAAAGAGGGAAATGCTGTAAGTTCGATTATTCCTGTAGCTGCTGAACAGAAAGAATTGAATGCGGAAAAAGAAATAGAGAAATGGAACTGCAAATTAATAC
>ERZ1034984.1115-NODE-1115-length-27085-cov-70.699260_pt1 | contig 27085 bp, 25 predicted proteins | sample MGYA00520589_ERZ1034984 | MGnify/ENA primary metagenome ERZ1034984 (study PRJEB33766, sample SAMN09781790) | gut metagenome | biome: gut microbiome | host: Homo sapiens | place: Madagascar | study: EMG produced TPA metagenomics assembly of the PRJNA485056 data... | reverse complement strand
AAAGAGCAAAAATGCTAACAATGATGAGAAGTAAAAACGGTTCAATAACATACGAGGTATTTGAACCAGCACTAAAAGAAGAAGCAGGAAAAATGCCAACAGAAGTAAGTGATGCAGTAGGAACAATAGAAGTACTTTTTACAGATTCAAACAGATATTATGAAATAGACGAAGATGGAAATGTAAGCGAGCCACAAGAAGTAGTAAAAGATGAATATGCAGGAGACATAACTAAAGGTGGAAGATGCGATGGAAGCAAAGAAAAACCGTATGAAATAAGTTGTATAGAGGATTTAGTAGTGTTATCCAATATGACAAATGGAAAAGGAATAAAATTAGAGAATGGCAAAGCAGTAACAATAACTTCGAAAAATGTCTTTACTAATAAATATATAATATTGACAAAAAACTTAAATTTCAAGTCTAAATATTCATATAATGATAGCACAAGAACAGATTTTGGAAACTTAAACAATGATGATACAGATGGAAACAGCTTAATTACAGAAATGACAACTAGAACAGGTTTTATACCAATAGCTGATTATGCAGGAAATTTTGATGGAAGAGAACATACAATAGCCAATATTTATATAAATGCATTAGAAGGGGACAAAACAAGCAAAGCTTTAATTAAAAATGCAACAAAAAATGCTAGTATTATGAACCTTTGTGTGACAGGAACAGTAAAATCTGAATGGCAGGCTGCTGGTATTGTAGCATATGGAGTAAATAATGGAGAAATAAAAATAATTAATTGTATCAACAAAGCCAACATTACAGGGAAAAATATGGTTGGAGGAATAGCAGCGAGCTATATGAAAATTATAGAGAATTGTACAAACTATGGAAATGTGGAGATAACAGGAAGTGAGTATCGGATATGCTGGTATTGGGGGAATAATAGGAGTCGCTAATAACTGGGGAGAAGGAGTAGAAATTAGTAATTGTATAAATTATGGTGAGATTAAGGGCGTTTGCAGACTTGGAGGAATAGTAGGAACATCAGCGGGAGGTACAAGTATTAGAAATTGTAAAAATAAAGGAAAAATAAATAATATAAATGTGTCAACATCTGCAGGAGGCATAATAGCTCTACAAAGAGGAGGTGAAATAAAATTGATAAACTCTTGTAATGAAGGAGCGGTAGTTGGAAAAAGTGCTGCAGGAGGAATAATAGGAACTGTCAGTGGACAAAGTTGGGATTCAAATCTTAGTACGTATATAAATAACTGTTATAATATTGGAAACATATCTTCGGAAAAAGTAGCTGGCGGAATAGTTGGAACGCAAGATACTGTAGCAGCTCAAAATTATTTATATATAAACAATTCATATAATGCTGGAGATGTAAAAGGAAAAGAGTTCGGAAATACTTTAGGACACATATATAATAATGCAAGAACTGATACAAAAACAGAATTTACAAACGTTTATTATCCATCAGAGCCATCAATAGGAACCGGTTCATTAACAAGCGGAGAAGCAACTGTAAAAAGCAAGTCAGAAATAAAAAGCCAAACTTTTGTTGATTTACTAAATGCAAATATAGGAACAAACGCAGACTGGAAAAAATGGAAATTAGGAACAAACGGTTATCCAACGTTTCTTGAATAACAAAAAACTGATAGCAATATAAAATTGCTGTCAGTTTTTAAGTATAAACCTAAAAGTATTGCGTATTAATAATTATTATAATATAATATGGCTAGAAATGCATAAAAATTAAGGAGTGATTAAAATAGAAGAGAAAATTGATTTAGCAATGTATGTAATAAATCTAAAAATTGCAAAAGCAATAAAAGAAAATGAAGAAAAAGATTATGAAGCATTTAAAACAAAGATAGAAAAATTAACTGATGAAAAAAGAGAAATATACAAAGGAAATCAAGAGATAATAAACAAAGTACTAAACGTATATTTAGAAGAAATAAAAAAATAGTTGGAGGAAATATGGAAATAACGGACCACAAATACGATTTAACTAATGAAGAATACAATAGATGTTTACTAATGGCAGAAATGGCAACATTTATAAGAAGTGAAAGGGTCGAAGAGCCACGTTCTATATTTGTAGTAGCGCAAGCTGGGGCAGGCAAAACCGGATTAAAAAATTTCTTAATAAATGAAGCGCAAGATCAGGGAAAATTACCAAGCTATACAGAATTTAATCCTGATGAAATTGCAATCTATCATAAATATTATAGGGAAATACTACAAGAATTTCCAGACACCTCATATAAAATTTTACAAAGATTCGTGCAACCAGCATTAGACACATATTTAAGACAGAGAGCGGTAGAGTTGAGAAACAACCTTGTGCAAGAAGGAACTTTTGGAAGTAGTGAGAGCTATATAAAAATATTGGAGTTCCAAAAAAATGGAGGAGTAGCTCAGCTAGGAAAGGTGCAAGAAGATGGAACAAGAGAGCAGAGACATGTTACAGGAAACTATAAGATAGATATAAATATTTTAGCAGTTGATAGATTTGAAAGCTTATTATCTTGTTACGAAAGAGAACAATATTTTAGAGAAAATGGATTACCACCAAGAGTTGTAACTCCACAAAACCATGATTATGCATACGAAAAGCAATTAGAAACATTAAGAATGATAGAACAAAAAGGATTGTTTGATTCAATGAGAGTATTTAAAAGAGGATATTTGATAGAAAGGCCGGAACTAGTATATGTAAATGGAGATAAAAGATATCCAAGTGCAGTAAGCACGGTTATAGCTGAAAGGAATAGAAATAGAAGTGATTTATTAAGAAATCCAGAAACGTATTTCTCAAGAATACAAAGTTTAAGAGAAAGAGTAGAAAAAGATGGTATTCCAGAACAATTAGAAAGAATTGGAATGTTAGAAACTCAATTTAGAGAAGAACTTTCAAGACAAGAGGAAAGATAAAATAAAAACTAGAAAGAGATAAATAAAGTGAGCCAAAATGTTGGATAAAAATTTAACATTTTGACTCAGCATAGAATTTATTACTTCTAGTTTTTTTATTATACTAATGCAGAAGAAATATGAAAAACATCAATTTTATCTTCAAACATTTGCCTAGCTGCTTTTAAAATAGTATGATCATCATCTAATAAAATAGAATGATCATATAAAGACATTTTTTCTTTTATCTTTTCAGCCTTGATTATATTTCTGTTTTCAGAGTTATATTCGTCAAGTTCCTTAGTTAGAATTATCCAGTTTTCTTCTGGAATAAAAGGCACATATTTCTTTAACCAAACTTTTTTTTGTTTTGTTATTTTTACAGCTTTAGATAAAGAAAGTATATATAAATCAATGTTTGGAATTGAACTGATTTCTTTTAGAACATCTATAACACACTCAAGTGGTTCTAATGAAGTATATCTTTCAGCGATAACTTCAGCAACAAAGTTAGTTGGATGAATATCATAAACGGTAATAGTTCCATCCATGTCAATAAACATTGCAACATTCTTATTATCTTTACATATGTTCTTTACAGTATTTAAGAATTTTTTCATTTCGGAAACCTCCTTGCATAATTATAATATATTTTTGAATTTATTGCAATGCTAGATAATAATGTTCAAAGAGCAAAATGATAGCAGACGTAATCTAAACATAAATAAGTTTTTAATTAAATATGTAATTTAATTAAAAAATTCATACCCAATATATAGCACAACTCTAAGAAAAAATCAATACCCATAAATTCTATAAAATTTAAAAGCAAAAAACTTCAAAACGGCGAATCACTAGAACAACAATGGTTTTACCGATTCTTCACTTTTATTAAATTACATATTTAATAAAAATAATTAAATCTTGTATTTTAAAACATAATGCTTTATAATACGAGATATAATAAGTCTGGAGGAATTAAATTTATGAGAAAAACAATGGAAAAAATGAAAGAAAAAAAGGCAATAACGTTAATAGCACTAGTAGTTACAATAGCAGTAATTTTAATACTAGCGGGAATAACAGTAGGAATGGTAACAAGTGACAACGGAGTATTAAAAGAAACAAAAAATGCAAAAACACTAGCCGAAATAGATAACGAGAAAAGTATAGTGGAAAGAGCAAAAATGCTAACAATGATGAGAAGTAAAAACGGTTCAATAACATACGAGGTATTTGAACCAGCACTAAAAGAAGAAGCAGGAAAAATGCCAACAGAAGTAAGTGATGCAGTAGGAACAATAGAAGTACTTTTTACAGATTCAAACAGATATTATGAAATAGACGAAGATGGAAATGTAAGCGAGCCACAAGAAGTAGTAAAAGACGAAAATGCTGGAGATATAACAAAAGGTGGAAGATGTGACGGAAGTGAAGAAAAACCGTATGAAATAAGTTGCATAGAGGATCTAGTAGCTTTTTCTAATATGACAAATGGAACAGGAATAAAGTTCGAAAATGGAGAATTAGTTAAATTAACTAAAGTGAATCAATTTGAAGGCAAGTATGTAACATTAATAAAAAACCTAAATTTTAAATCAAAATATTCATACGACGACAGCACAAGAACGGATTTTGGTGATTTGAATGAAAATGGAACAATAGAAGATATACAAACAGAATTAACAAAAACGGATGAAAATTGTATTGGTTTTAGAACAATAGCAAAGATTGGAGGAAGACCGTTCAAAGGAATTTTTAATGGAAATCATAAAATGATACAAAATATTTATATGAAAGGGAATGGAACATTCTATAGTATAGAAAACTCAACAATAATGGATTTTGGTATATCTGGGCAAATAAATTCTACTGGATATGCGGGAGGAATTGCGGATAATATTAATTTGTCTAGAATAGAAAATTGTTACAGCAAAGCAAATATAATTGCACTTGATGGAGTAAGTATAGGAGCAGGGACTGGAGGAATAATAGGCACAATGATAGAGTCTACTATAGAAAATTGCTATAATGAAGGAAGTATAGTGGGAGAGAGTCAAATAGGAGGGATAGTAGGAGGGTGTAGCACCAAAAGCAGAGTTATAAGTTGCTATAATAAGGGAAGTATAAATTCAAATGGAACTCAGATATATAAAGGAGCTGGAGGAATAGTCGGAGGAATATGTGGCGAATCTATTATTATAGATGGATGTTATAATAATGGAAATATAGGTGGAACTAATTGTGGTAGTGGAGGAATAATTGGAGAAATGTATGCAGTCGGAGCTATACAAGGGGAAGCAAAAATTGTCAATTGTTATAATAATGAGAGTGTTATTAACCAGAAAAATAGAAGTGCAGGTGGAATAATAGGATGCATAAGTTTGAACTCGCGCGGAAACTTGTTAAATTTGAATATAGAAAACTGTTATAATTTAGCTAATGTTAATTCTACTCAAGCAAGCGGTGGAATGATAGGCTATGCTTTAAGAGTTTATGAAACGGCTTCAAGTATAATAAGTATAAATAATTGTTATAATATTGGGAAAATTAAAGGAAATGCTATGGGGGAGATTACTGGAAAAACTTATAATATTAATCAAGAAGATTTTAAAGTAAGTAATAGCTACTATATAGAAAAAAGAAATAATGCAGTTGGTCAGGGAAATGCGACTGAAACTAATGTTGAATCAAAATCACAACAATATATGAAAACTAATGAATTCGTAGAACTTTTAAATTCGAATATTGACTCAACAAACACAGACTGGAAAAAATGGAAATTAGGAACTAACGGTTATCCAACATTTATTGACTAATAACTATTGCTTTTTTTGCAGATATGTGGTATCATAGATAATGTGTAAAAATACCTTATACTTAGTTTTAGGAAAAAACACCACTAAGACTCAGTTTAAGGCTAATAAGTTATCAGGAGGTGTAAAAAATGACAAAGGAAAGAAAACAAGAAATCATCGAGACATATAGAAGAGATGAAAAAGACACTGGTTCTCCAGAAGTTCAAATAGCTCTTTTAACAGAAAGAATCAATGATTTAACAGAACACTTGAAAACACATAAAAAAGACAATCATTCAAGAAGAGGTCTTTTACAAATGGTTGGTGCAAGAAGAAGCTTGTTAAATTACCTAGTAAAGAAAGATGTTCAAAGATATAGAGACATCGTTGAAAAATTAGGACTAAGAAAATAATAACATTTAGGGCGTTTTACAAGTTTAAAGCGCCCTTTTACACAATAATAAAACAATACTTAAATTAGAAGTAGCTTGTATAAAATACTATAAAAAAACTATAATATTTTATAGAGGTTACAATCTAATACAAGTATTGCTAAAACAAAAAAGGAGAGAAAGATATGTATAAAAAATTTGAAACAGAACTAGCAGGAAGACCACTTGTAGTAGAAACAGGTAAAGTAGCAGAACTAACAAACGGAAATGCCATAATTCATTATGGAGATACAGTTGTAATGGTAAACGTTACAGCTTCAAAAGAACCAAAAGAGGGAGTAGATTTCTTCCCATTATCAGTAGACTATGAAGAGAAATTATATGCAGTTGGAAAGATTCCAGGAAGCTTCCAAAAAAGAGAAGGAAAGCCAGCAGATAAAGCAATTTTAACATCAAGAGCAATTGATAGACCAATAAGACCGTTATTCCCAAAGGATTTCAGAAATGATGTATGTGTTGTAGCAACAGTATTATCTGTTGAACAAGACAATAGTCCAGAAGTATGTGCAATGATAGGTGCATCAGTAGCACTTTCAATTTCAGATATACCATTTGCAGGACCAACAGCCGCAGTAAGTGTAGGATATGTGGATAATCAAATTGTAATTAACCCAACAGTTGAACAAAGAGAGAAGAGCAGATTAAGATTAACAGTTGCAGGAACTTTAGAAAAAGTTACAATGATAGAAGCAGGAGCTGATGAGATTCCAAATGATACAATGCTTGAAGCAATAAAAGTAGGACACGAAGAAATTAAAAAACTATGTGCATTTATAAAAGAAATTGAAGAAGAAGTTGGTAAGCCAAAATTTGAATATGTATCATTTGCGACAAATCCAGAGGTATTTGCAGAAATAGAAACAAACTTCAAAGAGAGAATGTATAACGATGTACAAGCTCAAGACAAAGAAGTAAGAGATGCAAATATGGAGGCATTAGCAACAGATATTCAAAACTACTTTGTAGAAAAATATGGAGAAGAAGAAACAGAAAACAAATCAGCAGATATAGCAGCAAGTATACATGATTTAGAAAAACAATGTGTAAGAGAAATGATACTAAAAGAGCATAAACGTCCAGATGGAAGAAAAATAGATGAAATAAGACCACTTTCTTGTGAAGTAGGTGTATTACCAAGAGTACACGGAAGTGCAATATTCACAAGAGGACAAACACAAGTATTATCAGTAGTTACACTTGGAACAAAATCAGAAGAACAAGAACTAGATGGATTAGATGAAGAAGAATCAAAAAGATATATGCATCAATACAACTTCCCTTCATATAGCGTAGGAGAAGCAAGACCTTCAAGAGGACCAGGAAGAAGAGAAATAGGACACGGGGCATTAGCAGAAAAAGCACTAGTTCCAGTAATACCATCAGAAGATGAATTCCCTTATACAATAAGAGTTGTATCAGAAGTATTATCTTCAAATGGTTCAACATCACAAGCAAGTATATGTGGAAGCACATTAGCATTAATGGATGCTGGTGTTCCAATTAAAAAGCCAGTAGCAGGAATATCAACAGGACTTGTAACATCAAAAGAAAATCCAGACGATTATATAATGCTTACAGATATTCAGGGAATAGAAGATTTCTTTGGAGATATGGATTTCAAAGTTGGTGGAACAAAGGATGGTATAACAGCAATACAAGTAGACATTAAAAACGATGGTTTAACATATGATATTATTAAACAAGCTTTTGAAAGAACAAAAGTAGCAAGAGATTATATATTAGACGAAATAATGTTGAAACAAATAGCAGAACCAAGAAAAGAATTATCAAAATATGCACCAAAAATAATTACAACAACAATTAATGTAGACAAAATAAAAGATGTAATCGGACCTGGTGGAAAAATGATAAATAAAATAATAGATGCAACAGGTGTTAAAATAGACATAGAAGAAGACGGAAGAGTTTGCATTTATACAGATGATCAAGAAGCAGGAAATAAAGCATTAAAGATGATAGAAGATATTGCAAAAGATATAGAAGTAGGAAAAATCTATGACGGAAAAGTTACTAGAATAATGAACTTCGGAGCTTTTGTTGATATTGGTGGAGGAAGAGAAGGATTACTACACATATCAAAAATCTCAAACAAAAGAGTAGAAAAAGTTGAAGACGTACTAGCTGTTGGAGATGAAGTAAGAGTAAAAGTTTATGAAATCGACAACCAAGACAGAATCAACTTAACTATGAAAGATTTAGAAGAAAACAAAGAGTCAGAAGAATAATCTTAAAATGAGGAAGGAAAAATGAAATATTTATATATAATACAGCAAGCAATGGTGTGGATATTAACCATATATTGGCTATATCAGCTAATTGTAAGCTTATGTTCATTAGTTAAACTAAAAGACAAACCATTAATCGAAAATAAAAACCATAAATTCATGGCTATATTGCCAGCTCATAATGAAGAAAATGTTATTGGAAACTTGATAGAAAGTTTGAAAAATCAAGATTATCCAAAAGAACTATTGGATATTTATGTAATAGCTGATAACTGTACAGATAATACTGCAAAGATTGCAAAAGAAGCAGGTGCGATTGTACTAGAAAGAAAAGAAGATGACCCAGCAAAGAAAACAAAAGGAGCAGCACTTCAATGGTTCTTGAAACAAAAAATAGAAGAAGACGCTGACTATGATGCTTTCTGCGTATTTGATGCGGACAATATAGTAGACAAAAACTTCTTTAAGGCAATGAATAAAAAACTTTGTCAAGGAGAAGAAGTTGTACAAGGATACAGAGATATTAAAAATCCAACAGACAGCTGGGTATCAGCAGGATACGCAATATTCTACTGGACAATGAATAGATTTTATCATCTAGCAAGATATAATTTAGGTTTATCTCCATTAATAAATGGTACAGGATTTATGGTAAAATTTGATGTTGTAAAACCTACAGGATGGAACACAAAAACATTAACAGAGGATATAGAATTCTCATTAAAAAGAATAATAGCAGGTAAAAAACTAGGATGGGCAACAGATGCAATAGTATATGACGAACAACCAGTTGGATTTAAACAATCATGGTCACAAAGATCAAGATGGACAATTGGACATATACAGTGTTTACACGAATACACAAAACCATTAGCAGGAGCGGTTAAAGAAAACAAAACTTTAATGAACTTCGATGGACTTTTATATATGCTTGGAAGTATACCAATGTTCATAATGACAATAGTGTTGGTAATATTAAACTTCGTAATGTATATATTTGGTGGAATGAGTGTAACAGACTTACTAATAAATTGCTTGAAATACATTTTCCCAACATTCTTCTTACCGATATTTGTTGGAATAATAATAATGATAATAGACAAAAAGCCAATAAAGCCTATGATTAAAGGATTGGCACTATTCCCATTGTTCTTGGGTTCGTGGTTATTGATAAACTTTAAATGTTTATTTATAAGAAACACAAAATGGGAAAAAATAGAGCACGTAAGAGATATAAAAATAAAAGACGTAGCATAGATAAACTGCTGACAAAATATGAAAATATTTTGTTAGCGGTTTTTTTATGTCATTAACAGTAAAATTCTATTGCAAATTTACATAAAAGATGGTAAAATATAACAAGTAAAAAACAAAGAAAAGACGGAGAAATAAATGGAAAGAACAGTAGCATTTTATACATTAGGTTGCAAAGTAAATCAATACGAAACAAATGCAATGGAACAACAATTTATACAAAATAATTATAAAATAGTTGATAACACAGAAAAAGCAGATATATATGTAATAAACACTTGCACGGTAACAAATATGGCAGATAGAAAATCAAGACAAATGTTAAGACGTGTAAAAGAAATAAACCAATCTGCTGTTATTGTTGTGTGCGGATGCTATGCACAAGTGGCGAAAACAGAGCTAGAGCAAATTCCAGAAGTTGATATAATACTAGGAATAAACGAAAAAAATAAAATAGTTCAAATTGTAGAAGAATATTTAGCAAGCAAAAACAACATCATAGAAGTAGCAGATGTTTCTAAACAAAAAGAATTCTTAGACTTTGGAGATGTAACATATACAGAAAAAAACCGAGCGGTAATTAAAGTTCAAGATGGATGCAATATGTTTTGCTCTTATTGCTTAATTCCGTATGCACGAGGAAGAATAAGAAGCAGAAAAATAGAAAACGTAGTATCAGAAATAGAAAAAATAGCAAAGCAGGGAATAAAAGAAGTAGTAATAACAGGAATTCATGTAGCTTCATACGGAAAAGACTTTGATAACGAGAATATTAGATTGATAAATTTATTAGAAGAAATAAATAAAATAGAAGGAATAGAAAGAATTAGATTAAGTTCATTAGAGCCAACAATAGTAGATGAGAAATTTGCACAAAGATTAGCAAAACTAGAGAAAATATGTGACCATTTTCATCTATCTCTACAAAGTGGATGTGACGCAACACTAAAAAGAATGAACAGAAAGTACACCACGGCAAGATATAAAGAAGCAACAGAAATATTAAGAAAGTATTATCCAAATGCAAACTTTACAACAGATGTAATTGTTGGATTTCCTGGGGAAACAAACGAAGAGTTCAATCAAACATATAAATTCCTAAAAGAAATAGGATTCTATAAAATGCACATATTTAAGTATTCTCCAAGGAAAGGAACAGTGGCAGAAAAATTGCCAAATCAGGTAGATGGTAATATAAAAGAAGAAAGAAGCAGAAAGCTAATAGAACTTTCAAACAATATGCAAAACGAAAAGAATAGTCAATATATTGGGACAACTGTAAAAGTATTATTTGAAGAATATGAAAATGAATATTACAAAGGACATACTACTAATTATATGGTGGTAAAAGTTAAGACTAAAGAACAAGAAGGATTTATAGATAATATTAAGGACGTAGAAATTACAGAAAATGATACTCAAACAGAGGAATTAATAGGAAAATAATTGACAAAAATATAATAGATGATAAAATTATACATGAAAGAGGGAAAGATTATGAAAGCAATAGAAATAAGAAATAAATATTTAAACTTTTTTAAAAGACATGGACATAGTGTAATTCCAAGTGCTCCATTAATACCAGAAAATGACCCTTCTGTATTATTTACAACAGCAGGAATGCAACCATTAGTACCATATCTTTTAGGAGAAAAACATCCAGAAGGAACACGTCTAACAGATTTTCAAAAGTGTGTTAGAACAAACGATATAAATGAAGTAGGAGATAACAGACATTTAACATACTTCGAAATGCTTGGAAACTGGTCATTAGGAGATTATTTTAAAGAAGAATCAGTTGCAATGAGCTATGAATTCCTAACAAAAGAACTAGGTATTCCAGCAGAAAAAATATCAGTAACTTGTTTTGCAGGAGATGAAGATTGCCCAAAAGACATAGTTACAGCAGAATGTTGGAAAAAAGCAGGAATTTCTGAAGAAAGAATATACTTCTTTGGAAAAGACGATAACTGGTGGATAGCAGGAGAAGAAGGACCTTGTGGACCAGATACAGAAATGTTCTATGATACAGGAAAAGAAAAATGTTCAGAAAAATGTAATCCATCTTGTGGATGTGGAAAGTATGTGGAAATATGGAACAATGTATTTATGGAATACTTAAAAACATCTGATGGAAAATATCAAAAACTAAAACAACAAAATGTAGACACAGGACTAGGACTAGAAAGAATGGCAATGCTATTACAAGGGAAGAAAACACCATTTGAGATAGAAATATTCAAACCTGTAATGGACAAACTAGAAGAATTAGAAAAAGTAGATGACATAGCAAGCAGAAGAATAGTTGCAGAACATTTACGTTCTAGTATGATGATAATATTAGATGGTGGAATTCCAAGTAATGTAGATAGAGGATATATTTTAAGAAGATTAATTCGTAGAATGACAAGAAGACTAAGAAAACTACAAATAGACACAAATCAAATATCTACATTAATAGACATTAGTATTGATGCACAAAAAGAGCTATACCCAGAATTGGAAACAAATAAAGAAAGAATCAAAGCAGTAATAATAGAAGAAATCAACAAATTTGAAAAAACATTAGAGCGTGGAGAAAGAGAATTCAATAAAATAGTAAATAAATTAAAAACAGAAAACAAAGACACAATATCAGGACAAGACTTATTTACATTATACGAAACATATGGATTCCCACCAGAAGTAACTCAAGACCTAGCAGAAGAACAAGGTATAAAAATAGACAATACAGAATTTGATAGATTGTTCAAAGATCACCAAGAAAAATCAAGAATGGGTAGTGAGCAAAAATTCAAAGGTGGACTATCAGGAAATGGAGAAAAGGAAACCAAATATCATACAGCAACACACCTTTTAAATGCAGCTCTAAAACAAGTAATAGGAAAAGAGGTACATCAAAAAGGATCAAACATCACACCAGAAAGAATGAGGTTTGACTTCAGTTGTGACCATAAGTTAACAGACGAAGAAAAGAAACAAGTAGAAGATTTAGTAAATAAATGGATAAATGAAGATTTACCGGTAACAATAGAAGAAATGAGCAAAGAAGATGCAATAAAATCAGGAGCTGAATGTATGTTCATAGAAAAATACCCTGATATAGTAACAGTATATTCAATAGGGGATGTTTCAAAAGAATTATGTGGAGGACCTCACGTAAAAAACACGAAAGTACTTGGAACATTCAAAATAAAGAAAGAAGAAGCTTGCTCAGCAGGAGTAAGAAGAATAAAAGCCATATTAGAATAATCGCTAAATAAGAAAACCTTTTTCTGGGCAAAAGATAAAAGTAAAGGAGAATAAAAAATGGAAGATTGTATATTTTGTAAAATAGTAAAAGGAGAAATACCATCAACAAAGGTATATGAAGATGAAAACGTTTATGCATTTAATGATATAAATCCAGCAGCACCAATACATGTATTGGTTATCCCAAAAGAGCATACAACAAATATATTGGATACAAAACCAGAAACAATAGCAAAAATATTTGAAGCAATAAATAAAATAGCAGAGCAATTAGGAATAGACAAAGATGGATTTAGAGTAATTAACAACTGCGGAAAGGATGCAGGACAAGAAGTAATGCACCTACACTTTCATATGTTAGCAGGTAGAGTATTAGGACCCAAAATAATATAAAAAATGATATGCAAAACGAATAAAATATGTTATAATTGAAGTAGAGATTTTTAGAGTATTAAAGGAGGAACAAAAGTGGAAAAGAAATATGGAAAAGCTTTAACAATAGTATTGATAATTGTTGTAATAGCAGTTTTAATATTGATATGCTTCTTAGGAATAGATGTCATTAAAAGATTTACTCACAAAAACACACAGACAGATATATTAAATCAATATGAAAACATGACAGATCATACAGAAAACAAAGAAGAAAATGTTTTAGAAAACATAGACATTCCAATGTTGAACGAAGAACCAAAAGACAATGGAAACACATCAACAGGTGGAGATAAAAAAATAACATATAAAGGCTATTCAGTAGTAGGAAGAATAGAAATTCCAAAAATAAACTTATCATATGTAATACTAGATAAGGCAACACCATCTTCAATAGAAGCATCAGTAGCAGTTTCTTATGGACCAGGCCCTAACAAAATAGGAAATACCGTAATAGTAGGACACAACTACAGAAATGGTTCATTCTTTGGAAACAACGACAAGTTACAAATAGGAGATAAGGTATATATAACAGATAACTCTGGAACAAAAATAAAATACAACATTTATAACATATATGAAACAAGTCCAGATGATGGCGATTACATGGTAAGAGATACAAATGGAAAAAGAGAGATATCTCTATCAACATGTACAGATAACTCAAAAGCAAGATTAATAATATGGGCTGTTGAAGAAAATTAGTAAATTTTAAAGAAAATTGAATTTACTAGTTGACAAAACTATATAAAATGCGGTAAAATAGATAATGCGTTCGGTATAACGTATTACCTAAATGGTGGATTTAGCGTAGTTGGTTAACGCGCCAGTTTGTGGCACTGGAGATCATGGGTTCGAGTCCCATATTCCACCCCAGTTTTATATTACATATTGGGCTGTAGCCAAGCGGTAAGGCACATGACTTTGACTCATGCATGCGCTAGTTCGAATCTAGCCAGCCCAACCATAAGATGAAAATTATCTAGTTAAACTCTTTTGAGCTTTAAATATGATAATTTTTTATTTTTATATGAAAACATGCAGAAGGGAAGAAATATGAGAAACAGAAGAAATAACAGAAAAAGAAATAGCGTATTAGATACCATAACTAATAAAAATTTTATTATAATTTGCGTTATACTAATAGCAGTAATTGTAATATCAACCACATTTATCAAATATAGACAATATCAAGATAAGATGTTAATAGCTAAACAAGCGGAAGAACTAGCAAAGCAGACAGAAGAAATATTTACAGCAATGGAATACACTCTTAAAAACCCAGAAGAAAGTTCAACCGGAGAAGTAAGAAGAACAACTGCAAAAATTGCTGCGGTAGGAGATATTTTATGTCAGATGGATATGATAGAAGACGCGCAAACAGAGGATGGATATGATTTTAGTCATATGTTTGCAGAAATCAATAAATTTATAAATACAGCTGACGTAAAATTAGGTACAATGGAAACAAACTTCGTAGAAGGAAGTCTTTCTGGTGTAAAAAAATATAATTCGCCAATAGAATTTTTGCAAGCAGTAAAACAATCAGGAATCAATCTGGTATCAGTAGCACATAACCATGCGTTAGATTATGGAGAAGATGGTTTAAATACAACAGTAGAGAAAATAAAAGAACAAGATATAACCATTACAGGAGTAAAAGAAAATCCCGAGTTTACAGGAACAATAAAAGAAATCAGAGGAATAAAGATTGCTTTTTTAGGTTACACATATGGTTTGAGTAATGAGAATGAATTGTCAGCAGAAGTAAAAGCAAAAGCCAACATTTATTCAGAAGAACTAGCTAAAAAAGACATAGAATACGCAAAAGCTAATTCAAATTATATAATAGCTATAATGCATTGGGGAGATGTAAATAAATCAGAGATAACAGATTATCAAAGAGAAATTACAGGATTCTTAGTAAACAATGGAGTAGATATGATATTAGGTTCACATCCATCAGTTGTAGAACCTATGGAAATCATCCAAAACAGTGAAGGAAGAAATATTTTAGTAGCTTATTCATTAGGAAACTACATATCATCACTAAAATATGAAAATGCAGATGTTGAGCTAATTCTAAACATTCAAATAGCCAAAACTACTGATTCTGATAAAGCTATATTAGAAAAAGTAGATTATACACCGATATATGTTCTAGATAATGGAAACAAAGCTGAAAATAGATTTGAATTAACAGATATGAAACAGTTAGCATTAGATTATGCAAATGGAGATACTAGTAGAATAACGAGAAAAACATATGATCAATTAGTTAAGAAATTAGAAATTTTACAAAGAATAGTTAATAACAAGTAAGGATGAAAAAAATGAAAGTAGGATTTGTATCACTAGGATGTAGCAAAAATTTAATAGACACAGAAATGATGATAGGTGTATTTAAAAATAATGGATTTACTATTGTAAATAATCCACAAACAGCAGACATCATCGTAATAAATACTTGCGGATTTATTGAACCAGCAAAGGAAGAAGCAATAAACACAATATTAGAAATGGCTGAATATAAAAAAACAGGAAAGTGCAAAATATTAGTAGCAACAGGATGTCTTGTAGAAAGATATAAAGAAGAACTAGAAAAAGCACTTCCAGAAGTTGATATTTTCTTGAAATATAGCGACTATGCAGAAGAAAAAGGAAAATCAGCAGAAGTATTTGCAAAAGTACTAAAAAAGATTGCAGAAAATATAGAAGTAGAAAAATCAGAATTAGACTTTATGGACAGAGTCGTAACAACCGGAAACAATTATGCATATCTAAGAATTGCAGAAGGATGTAGCAACAGATGTACATATTGTGCAATTCCATATATAAGAGGAGCTTTTGTTAGCAGAACAATAGAAGACATATTAGAAGAAGCGGAAATGTTAGTAAAATCAGGAAGAAAAGAACTAATACTAATAGCACAAGATACTTCAAAATATGGAATAGATATATATGGAAAACCACAGCTTGCCAAACTTCTAACAGAACTATGTAAAATAAAAGATTTAAAATGGATTAGATTTTTATATACATATCCAGAAGATATTACAGATGAGCTAATAGAAGTGGTAAAAAAGGAAGATAAAATATGCAAATACTTTGATATGCCAATACAACACATTTCAGATAGAGTTCTAAAGAGAATGAACAGAAAGTGCACAGGAGAAAGCATTAGAAAAGTAATAGAAAAGCTAAGAAAAGAAATTCCAAATGTAATAATAAGAACAACTGTAATGGTTGGATTTCCAGGAGAAACAAACGAAGACTTTGAGGAATTATACGACTTTATCAAAGAAACTAAATTTGATAAGCTAGGAGCATTTTCTTACTCAAAAGAAGATGGAACACCAGCATCAAGACTAAAAGAGCAAATACATCCAATGACTAAAAAATCTAGATATAATAAAATAATGAAATTACAAAAAGAAATATCAAAACAAAATGAACAACAATTACTAGTAAGAGAATTAGAAATCTTAATAGAAGATATGAGTTTTGATAGAAAATATTATGTAGGAAGAAGTTATATGGATGTACCGGAAATAGATGGAGTAGCATATATTAAAAATAATACTGACAAAAACTTAATAGGACAATACATAAAAGCAAAAGTAGTAGAAGTAAAAGACTATGACGTAATATGTGAAATGTAACAAAATTGGAGTGAAAGTTCACTCCAATTTTTGGTATGTAAAAAGTATTAAAAAACTTGACTTTTTGACTAAAAAATAATATAAATTATATAAAGCTTATGATAAAAAAAGGGAGAATGTTATGCTAAACAATAAGATAAAAGAAATAATATTGATTATTTTAATAATGATAGTAATGTTACCAAACTATGTGAGTGCAGTAACCATAAATTTGGGGAATAATCCTCCAGCAGGAAAATGTGATGCATACATGATAGGTACAATACTATTTGGACTAATATGTGTGCTAATTGTGGATAGATTATGGTTAGAACACGGCAAAGATAACAAAGCACCAGAAACAATAGAGAAATATCCACCCAAAGGCTTAAACCCATTGGAAGTAGGGTTTGCATACAAAGGAATAGCAGATGACAAAGATGTTGTATCTTTATTAGTGTACTTGGCAAATAAAGGTTATATAACAATAGAAACAATAGAAAAAAAGATATTATTCTTTAAAAGAACAGAACTTAAAATAACAAAGCTAAAAGAATATGATGGAGATAATGAAAGCGAAAAGACATTTATGAGAGGGCTTTTTGCAATAGATGAAGAAGTTACAAACGAAATTCTAAAGAATAGATTTTTTAGAACAGTGCGAAGAATAAAAGAAAAAGAGAATAAAAAGGAAAATAAAAAATGAGGCATCTAAAGAGGTAAATAGGATAATAGATATAATGATATTAAGCATTTTTGCGCTTATTTCCGTTGTTCCACTTATAAAATGGAGTGGATTTACAACAATATTTTTAGTAGTACCTTCAGTAGCAGGATATATATTTCTTAGAAAAGAAATAAATAAAGAAGAAAGAGATGTGCTAAACTTAATATTCTCATCAATAATAGCTGCAATGTTTTTATTTGTGCCATTAATAGCTGTTTATATAGTTCTTGCAAAGTATGAGCCTTTATACATAGTAATGAATGTGATAGGCATAGTATTTATAATAATATTAGAAATATTTAGAACATTAATGCCAAAAAGAACTAAATTTGGCACTGAAATGTTTGGGAAAATTAAGGGATTCCAGAGATTCTTAGAAAACGCTAAAAAAGAAGAACTAGAAGATATTGTAAAAAAAGAGCCAACATATTTTTATGATGTATTGCCATATGCGTATGTGCTAGGAATGTCAAATAAATTGATAAAGCAATTTGAATCTATAACAATGGAAAAACCTGCATGGGCAGTACAAGAAGGAGAATTTGATTCAAAAGAATTTAATAAAAATATGAAAACTGTTTTAAAAGCAGCTAAGCATATAATGACTTCTAATCCAAATTCTGGAATAAGTCTTTCAGTAGAAAATTAAACAAAATAAAACTTGACTTTTAAGCTAAAAAATAATATAAAATATATGACAGGAAAATCCTGTTAAAAATACAACATATGGAGGTAAATAACATGGAATTAAAAGGTTCTAAAACAGAAAAGAATTTAATGGAGGCATTTGCAGGAGAATCACAAGCAAGAAATAAATATACATACTTTGCAAGTGTTGCAAAAAAAGAAGGATATGAACAAATAGCAGAGTTGTTTTTAGAAACAGCAGAAAATGAAAAAGAACATGCAAAAATACATTTCAAATATCTAAATGGAATAGGAGACACAAAAGCAAACTTAGCATCTGCAGCAGCTGGAGAAAACTTTGAATGGACAGACATGTATGACAGAATGGCGAAAGAGGCTGATGAAGAAGGATTTACAGAAATAGCTGCAAAATTTAGAGGAATAGCAGCAATAGAAAAAGAACATGAAGCAAGATATAGAAAATTATTAGAAAATCTAGAAAATGGAGAAGTGTTCAAAAAAGGAAGCATTACTATTTGGAAATGTAGAAACTGTGGACATATAGTAGTTGGAACAGAAGCTCCAAAAGTTTGCCCAGTTTGCAATCATCTACAATCATTCTTTGAAGTAAAAGCAGAAAATTATTAATAAAGGAGAAAATATCATGGCAAGAACAAGAGGATTTGAAGTAGCAAAAGGATTTGAGGACAAGAAAATTAACTTACCTGTAAGAAAAACAAAGTACTCAGCAGGGTATGATGTGGAAGCAGCTGAGGATTGTGTTGTTCCAGTATTTAAACCAGGAATAGCACCAACACTTATAAAAACTGGAATAAAAGCATATATGCAAGATGATGAAATGTTGTGCTTATACAATAGAAGCTCAAACCCAAAGAAAAAAGGATTAATATTAGCAAATAGCGTGGGAATAGTAGATAAAGATTACTATGGAAATCCAGACAATGATGGCCATATAATGTTTGCTTTTTATAATATTAAAGATACAGATACAGAAATAAAAAAAGGAGACTGCATAGGACAAGCGATATTCGAGAAGTATCTAGTGACAGATACTGACAGCGCAGAAGGAGAAAGACTAGGGGGATTTGGATCGACAAACAAATAAAACATAAGCGGTAAACATAAAAATGTTTTTGTACATAATAACCCGAAAACCTTGAAAATAAAGAGATAGATGACAGGAGAAAAAATGGTAAAAGCTTTGACTTTTACCATTTTTTATGGTATAATAGAAATGTAGTTTAAATAGAGCAACCTTTATCAACTCTAATTTAATTATAGTATGGAAGGAGATAATTACATGTTTAATGTTGGTGACAAAATTGTATATCCAATGCACGGAGCTGGAACAATAGACGCGATAGAGCAAAAAGATATTTTAGGAGAAAAGCAAGATTATTATATAATCAAAATGCCTGGAGAAGTAAAAGTTATGGTTCCGATCGCAAAAGCAAGTGATGTGGGAGTTAGAAGCGTAATAAATAAAGAAGAAGCAGGAAAAGTTTTGCAAGTATTAGAAGCAAATGAAACAGAAATGTCAAACAGTTGGAATAAAAGATATAAAGAAAATATGGACAAAATGAAAACAGGGAATATATACGAAGTAGCCGATGTGGTAAGAAATTTAAGCTACAAACAAAAAGAAAAAGGATTATCTACTGGAGAAAAGAAAATGCTAAACAATGCTAAACAAATTTTAGTAAGTGAATTAGTATTAGCAGAGCATGCATCAGAAAGTGAAGTACAAAATTTAGTAGAAAACAAAATAAATTTATCATTTGAAGAGCATAAACACTTAGAGCAACCTACTATGGATGCAACAAACATAGTAAGCAAATTTATACCATTCAATGATAATTCAGATTTAAACTAAAAAGAGAAAATTTACATTAAGAGAATAATATAATTTTTTTATAATATTAAAGAAATTATATTATTCTCTTGATTATTGCCTGCAGATTGTAACACTAGTTTACATATTGTGGAAAATAAAGAAGGAAAACAAGAGTTTCTGTCGAATATATAATTATATGGAAAGGTAATGAAAAATAGTGAGGTATAGTGACGAATTATTAGACGAGATAAAAAGTAAAAACGACATTATAGATATAGTTTCACAATACGTGGTCCTAAAAAGATCAGGTAGAAATTACATGGGACTATGTCCATTTCATAAAGAAAAATCTCCTTCATTTTGTGTTTCTCCAGACAAGCAAATATTTCATTGCTTTGGATGTGGAGTAGGCGGAAATGTAATTCACTTTATAGGAAAAATAGAAAATTTAAATTTCATAGAATCATTAGAACTACTTGCCAATAGAGCAGGAATAGAATTACCTAAATCAGGAAATGCAGAAGATGATAGAATATCAAGATTAAAATCAAGAGTATATGAGTTAAACAAATGTGCAGCAGAGTTTTATCATCAAAATTTATACAAACCAACAGCAAAACCAGCGCAAGAATATGTTAAAAAAAGAAGATTAGATAATAGAACATTAAAAGCTTTTAAAATAGGATATTCTGGTAGGTTTAACGAACTCTACACAGAGTTACAGTCTAAAGGCTTTACAGAAGAAGAAATACTAGCATCATGTCTAGTAAATAAAAATCAAGATGGAAAATTTATAGATAGATTTAGAAATAGATTAATGTTTCCAATATTTGATGCAAGAGATAGAGTTATTGCTTTTGGTGGTAGAGTCTTAGATGATAGCAAACCTAAATACATAAATTCACCAGAAGATATTGTATATAGTAAAGGTAGACACTTATTTGCATATAACTTAGCAAAAAAGGATAATCCTAAAACAATAATTATAGTGGAAGGTTATATGGATGCTGTTTCACTTCATCAAAGAGGAATAAGCAATGCAGTAGCTTCACTTGGAACAGCTTTAACAGAAGCACAAGGTAGACTTTTAAGAAGAAGTTGTGAGAAAGTTGTAATAGGATATGATGCAGATGGAGCTGGACAAGCAGCTACGTTAAGAGGATTAGAAATATTGCAAAATTTAGGATGTGATATAAGAATATTACAGATAGAAGGAGCAAAAGATCCTGATGAATTTGTTGTAAAATATGGTCCAGAGAGATTTCAAAAATATGTAGATAGTGCAATATCATTAGTAGAATTTAAAGTAAAAATGTTAAAAAGACAATTAAACTTAGAAAATGTAAATGACAAAATAAAGTTCTTGAATGAAGTTGCAAATATTCTCTCAAAAATAGAAAACAACATGGAAAGAGAAGTTTACATTGACAAAATTTCGTTAGAATACAAGGTGTCAAAAGAAGCAATATATGCAGAAGTAAACAAAAAATTGTATGGAAACAGTCAATCTGAGAAAAAGCTAGAAAGACCAGTAACAACAATAAGAGAAGTAAAACAAGATGTAGAAGAACAAGAAGTTGACGAAAAGACCAAAAAAACAGAAAGTCTAATTATATATTTATTAATTAATTATCCAGACAAGAGTTTTGTAAGACTAGCAAATATAGTAAAGAATAATCTTATAAAATTAGAGAAAAATAAACTAATAATAAACAAATTGTATGAAGAACATGGAAAAGGTAATATTAATATAGAAAGTATAATAGATTTATTCGAAGATGAAAATATAGTAAATTACTTATCGGGAATTATGTCGTCAAACTTTGAAATTACAGATGTAGACAAATGTATAGATGATGTAATACTTACATATAAAAAAGAAATATTATTGAAAAAGCGCAATGATATTATGAATAAGCTAAATAGCCAAAATACAATAACCAAAGATGAGGTAGCTAATTTAGAAGAAGAACTAAATAGTGTAATAATCCAATTAGCTAAAATAAAATAGGGAGGTTTATGTTTTTATGAAAAAAGAAAATGATAACATAGAAAAGGTAGAAGACAAAGTAGATAATATAATAAAAAAAGCGAAAGCGTCTGGAAAAATGACATATGGGGAACTTGCAAGTGAGCTAGACGAAGCAAATACAGACCAAATAGAAAAAGTATTTGATGCATTTGAAGATATGGGAGTAAGAGTCTTAAAAGATGATGACTTAGACCTAGAGGAACCAGACTTAGATGAACTAGAAGCGGTAGAAGACATAAAAGTAGAAGATATAGACTTAAATAATATGGATGGTATAAACATAGACGATCCTGTTAGAATGTATCTTAGAGAAATAGGTAGAATTCCACTTTTGACATATGACGAAGAGCTAGAACTTGCAAAAAAAGTTTTAGAGGGAGATGAAGCTGCAAAACAAAAATTAGCAGAATCAAACTTAAGACTTGTTGTAAGTATTGCTAAAAAATATGTTGGTAGAGGAATGTTGTTCTTAGATTTAATCCAAGAAGGAAATATGGGATTAATAAAAGCAGTAGAAAAATTCGATTATACAAAAGGATATAAATTCAGTACTTATGCAACTTGGTGGATAAGACAGGCAATAACAAGAGCCATTGCAGATCAAGCTAGAACAATAAGAATTCCTGTTCATATGGTTGAAACTATTAATAAATTAATAAGAGTATCAAGACACTTGTTACAACAATTAGGAAGAGAACCAACCCCAGAAGAAATAGCAGAAGAGATGGAAATTCCTGTTGAAAGAGTTGTTGAAATACAAAAAATAGCACAAGATCCAGTATCATTAGAAACTCCAATAGGAGAAGAAGATGATAGCCACTTAGGAGATTTTATACAAGATGACGAAAGTCCAGCCCCACAAGATGCAGCAGCATATACTCTTTTAAGAGAGCAATTAGAGGAAGTAATGAAAACGCTTACTCCAAGAGAAGCTAAAGTTCTAAAGCTAAGATTTGGACTAGAAGACGGCAAAACAAGAACTTTGGAAGAGGTTGGAAGAGAGTTCCAAGTTACTAGAGAGAGAATAAGACAAATAGAAGCAAAAGCTTTAAGAAAATTACGTCATCCAAGCAGAAGCAAGAAATTAAAAGATTATATGAATTAATTTTGAAAATAAAAAATGTCACATTCAATTAATAGAATGTGACATTTTTTTTACATAGTAAAAAAATAAATCTACCGTTTAAGGTAGATTGTTTATTTTGGTAGCGATGAGTGGATTCGCCGAGCCGCGTCCTAAAAACAGTCCACCAGGACTGTTTTTGCCTTCACTTTGTTCAGGCACGTCCTTTTCGAATCCACCGAAATAAGAAATAAAAAAAAGAACTTACTAGATTCTAGCAAGTTACTTGATCTGGTAGCGATGAGTGGATTCGAACCGCTGACCTAACGGGTATGAACCGTTTGCTCTAGCCAACTGAGCTACATCGCCATTTGTAATGACAAATATTATTATAAATGCTAAAAACAAATTTGTCAATAGAAAAATCAAAAAATGAGAGTTCTCGCAACAAAAAAATCAAAAAATGGTAATAGGCAAAAATAAATTTAGACATATATCTAAATTTATTTTTTCTACATTTTATTGTTCTCTTTCATCATCAATCTGTTTTTCAGTATTTTTTCTTACACTCTTTTTAGGCTCAACCTTTTTTGTCTCAACTTTTAAATCATCATCAAGAGATTTTCTGCCAGACTTTTTTACCGGAGCCTGCAAATTCGCAAAGAATTTATTTGTATCAGCATCAATGCTTTTTAAACTATCTTCTAACTCTTTTGGTAATTTTTCGTCTTTAACATCTTCACCACCATTAACAAGAGTATTTATAAATAGAATAAAAGGGTTTACTTTTTTATTTTTTACTTCCATATTATTTTTCTCTTAGCCAGTGCTAAGATTCACCTCCGATTAATTAAAATAAATCATTACTATATATATTTTATCATAAAACTATTGAAAAATCAAGCTTTATTCTATTTTTCTTCCAGAATCTCTTGAATTTTCGCCTCTTGAAGTCATTTTTTCGTACTCTTTACATTTGATTTTATACTCCATTTGCATTGCTAAGTATCTGTAATACATATAAGCTTGTTCGTACTGCACAATTGGATTAAACATTGCATTGGTATCCATATTGGCATTTGAAAAAGGATCTTGCCCCATATCATACATATTAGAACCAAATTGTGGCATACCGTAATAATTATAATCAGAATTTTTGTCCATCATAGCCTCCTTAAAAATTTAAATTAAAAACCGGAATTACATTTAATAAAATATATGTAAAACCACTAGCAATAATTCCTTGTAAAAGCTTACCGTAAATATATTTTTTTATTGATAAATCGGATTTTGAGGAAATACTTAAAACTTGCAATAAAACAGAGATTCCTCCAAATCCAAGTAAAAAAGCACAAAGTACAATATTGACAAATATTGATTTATTAGGAACACTACACACAAGAGATACACCGTTTGTTAGTTCAATAATTCCTGACAATAAACTTGTAGCAAAAGATGTGTCAACATTTAAAAGCTTCAGAATAGGGTATAGTAAATAAGAAAAAGCTTTTAAGATATGACTTGTATTTAAAATTGAAATTACAACAGAGAATATTACAACAAATCCGCCTATCATAATAATTGTCTTACTAGCATCAAGAATAGCATCAGATAAAACAGCTCCTAAATTTGAAAAAGTACAAGGGCTTACAGGAACTGCCAAATAAGAATTATTTATAGCTGTATGAGCTTTTTTTACTCTAGAAAGTAATCCTAAAATAATACCAACAGTAATTGCAGATAAAATGTGAGTAACTAAAAGCAATATTCCAATAGAAGTGTTAGAAAAGAGAGTTATTCCAACAGTTCCAATAATAAATAAAGGACCAGAATTATTTGTAAAGCAAAGCATTCTTTCTCCTTCGTCTTTTGTGCATAAATTAGAATTTCTTAAATCAGTAACAATTTTAGCACCAACAGGATAGCCACTAATAATTCCGAGTAGCAAGGCATAAGCTGATTGACCAGGAACATTAAATATAGGTCTCATAAATCTATTACAGCGTCTGCTAATATGATTTATAACATTTGTATGACCTAAAAGATTAGTAGCAATAAAAAAGGGAAAAAGGCTTGGGACAACATTATTTGCCCATAGTTTTAGCCCAGCTTTAGCTGCACAAAGATTACTTCTAGAAAAAAGAACTAATCCTATCAAAAAAACAACAAAAATAATTGGAACGATATTTCTTTTTAAAGAAACTGTATAAAATCTACTCAAAAGACACTCTCCTTTGTATAAATATATTAGAAAACAAAGAAAATATTATTAATTATTGCACATTTGAGCAAAATGTGTTAATATTATATAGATATTTATGTAAATAGGAGAAAAGGATGACAGAAATAATAAAAGATATTTTTCTAGAAACACTGATAGATACGGCAAAATTAATACCGTTTTTATTTTTGGTTTATTTATTAATGGAATATATAGAACATAAAACAGAAGGGAAGACAAAAGAGATTGTTAAGAAATCTGGTAAGCTTGGTCCTTTGTGGGGAGGAATTTTAGGAGTGGTTCCACAATGTGGTTTTTCAGCAGTAGCTTCTAACTTGTATGCAGGAAGGATTATAACACTAGGAACGCTTATTGCAATATTTTTGTCGACATCTGATGAAATGCTTCCTATACTGATTTCGGAAGCAGCACCAATTCAAGTAATATTAAAAATATTGTTAATTAAAATCTTAATAGGTGTAATCTTTGGATTTATAATTGATGCAATAGCTTCAATAGTTCGTAAGAATAAAAAAGAAGAGCATGCAATAGAGCATATGTGCCATGACGAACACTGTGACTGTGAACACGGAATATTCAAATCTGCATTAAAACATACAATTAGCATAACAATATTTATATTTATAATAACTTTAATTATAAATGGACTAGTAGCAGTAATAGGAGAAGATAAAATATCAAACTTTTTAACTAGTGTTCCAGTTGTTGGAGTGCTTTTATGTGCATTATTCGGATTAATTCCAAACTGTGCTAGTTCAGTAATAATAACAAAATTATATTTGTCGCAATTAATTAGCTTTGGCTCAATGATGGCAGGACTACTAGTTGGTTCAGGAATAGGAATATTAGTATTATACAAAACAAATAAACATATAAAAGAAAACTTGGAAATTACATCAATATTATTTGTAATAGGTGTAATCTGTGGATTAATAATAGATTTAATTGCATAATTTTATAAAAAAACTTCGCCAATTTGAAGCTTTTTAAAATTATGGTCTTAAAAAATAAAAAATGCTTGTAAAATCATAAAAAACCTAAAATATAGATAAAATCTAATATTTAGGTTTTTTTTATATCTCAAAAATTTAATTAAATATATAATTTAATAAAAATCTTTATACTAAATTTATAGCATAACTCTAGGAAAAAATCAATAGTAAAAAATTTAAAAATGCACATAATAAAAACATAGAAAAGTGAGAATTTACTAGAAAATACGTGCTTACAAGATTTTAACTTTTTTATTAAATTATATATTCAATAAAAACAAAAACAATAGTCGAATTATAAAACGAAATGTTTTATAATAACAATAAACAAAAGGAGAGGGAAGAAAGATGAACAAAAAAAGATTAAAAAAATTAAAAGAAACAAAGGAGGAAAGAAAAAATAAACGTTTCTGACGTTCTCTTCTGAAAAGACAAGTAGTTATCTGCTTGTCTTTTTGTTTTTTAAGTAACACTGTTTGTTTTTTACCCGATGATAGACTATCTTTGTGGCTCAATATAAAAATAAGAATGAGGAATAAACGGTACATACTCTCTTTTCTGCTCTTCATCAGCATTATTATGC
>ERZ1034984.1112-NODE-1112-length-27138-cov-50.433113_pt1 | contig 27138 bp, 47 predicted proteins | sample MGYA00520589_ERZ1034984 | MGnify/ENA primary metagenome ERZ1034984 (study PRJEB33766, sample SAMN09781790) | gut metagenome | biome: gut microbiome | host: Homo sapiens | place: Madagascar | study: EMG produced TPA metagenomics assembly of the PRJNA485056 data... | reverse complement strand
CGTTGGTAGAAGGCAATGCGCGGGTAAGAGGCAATGCGCTGGTAGAAGGCAATGCGTTGGTAGAAGGCAATGCGCGGGTAAGAGGCAATGCGCTGGTAGAAGGCAATGCTGATTTCTCGATTATCGGAGGCTTTGGTAGATTTTTCCGAACCACGACTTTTTTTCGCTGCCAAGACGGAAAAGTCCGCACGCAATGCGGCTGCTTTTACGGTGATTTGAAAGAGTTTCGCGCAAAGGTGAAAGAAACTCACGGTGAAAGAAAAATGGCGAAAGAATATCTGATGATCGCCGATTTGATGGAAATGCATTTCGCGAAAGAAAGGTGAAGCTTATGCGAATTAAAGACGGCGTTCCCGAAACCGCAGCAGCCTTGCGTGAGCGGTTCGGACGGGAGATGCTTAGCACAAAAGAGGTGGCAGAGGCCACCGGGCTGAGCGAATACACCGTCCGGCGAAAGTTCGCCGGATGGAATGGCCGGTTGATCGCCGTGGAAACGATTGCACGGCAGATCGTTGGTTGATGAAAGGAGAAGAAAATGGAAAAGTCTTTGAAGTTTAGCGGAATCATCCGCGTAACACCTTTTGAAATCACGCTGAAAGCCGGTGACGGCATCAGCTTGGTTGGCGCTGTGCGCGAAATGATGGGCGTGGGCATTGATGCCTACGAGGATGTGCCCTGCAAGCTTGTGATCACCGCGAACCGCTATGACGATTGCTTTAAGATCAACGGGCAGGAATTCGAGGTGAAAAAAGGTGAGTAAGGTTTACAACGCACTGAACGCCATCACAGGTGCGGCGCTTGGTACAAGCTTGGGCATGATCGCCTTTATCCCTGCAGCGTTTGCCGAGCGCGGCTATTGGGGTATGGGCGGCGAATGGATTCTGATTGCGCTGTGCGGTGCGATTGGGTGGCACATGGTTGAGAAAGAGAGGAATTAACGATGGAAAATGTGAAAATTGATATCCGTGTGAACTGTGACGAAGGTATGCACGTCGAGGCAGAAGGCGCCAGCGAGGATATTTTGAAATACCTGGCACTGATTGCAATCAAGGTGACTGCTAATATGAGCGCTGAGTATGCGATGATTTTGCGAGGACTGCTTTGCGATATGATCATGTCTGCACCGGACAATGAGGACTGATTGGTATGGGTAAGGTTTTTATTGCCTGCGAGGAATCGCAGGCTGTGTGCAAAGCGTTCCGGGCCAGAGGGCATGAAGCGTATTCGTGTGATATCCAAGCGCCGAGCGGTGGACACCCGGAATGGCATATCATGGGAGATGCACTTGCCGTCCTTGAGGGGGGGCAAGTGACCACTATGGACGGACAGGTACATGATATCGGGCAGTGGGATTTGTTGATTGCACATCCACCCTGTACCCATTTGGCTGTATCTGGTATGCGTTGGTTCAAAGAGGGCGTGAAACCGCTCAGTCTAAAATATGAAGCCGCTGCTTTTTTCTTGAAATTCGCAGAAGCGAATATTGAAAAAATCGCAATAGAAAATCCGATTTGTGTTATGAGTTCGCTCTATCGTAAACCCGATCAAATCATCAATCCGTATCAATTTGGTCATCCAGAACAGAAAAAGACAGCGTTATGGCTTAAAAACCTTCCGTTATTACGGGAAACGGACAATGTGTACGAGTACATGATGACGCTTCCCGAAAAAGAAAGAGCCAGGATATGGTGGTTGGGTAGCCATCACGCAAAAGAGCGAAGCAAAACATACCCAGGTATCGCTGAAGCTATGGCAGACCAATGGGGCAAATTATTGTAAATTCGTGCGGGTTTTCGCGCGAAAGAAAGGATCAAACAATGAAAAATAAGGTCGAGATCGTGATCAGTTGTGATCAGTGCGGAACATTAAATATCAACGCCACGGGCATCGGTTCGGATATCATGGCAATGCTGACGGTGGCCGTGATTGATATCACATCGACTATCGGCGGGAAGATGGCTAAGGAGCTGCGCGAGAAACTTTGTACTTTGGTTATGGCCGCGCCGGTCAAAGCGGACTACACCAGCAAGGATTTAAAGCGAATCGTTGCGGAAGCCTTGAATCGTGTGGAAGGAGCGAAAGAATGAACAAATGTTGTGAGAAAATCGTGGATGTCACGAAAATCAGCCATGACGAATGGTTGGATACGCGCCGCACCGGCATCGGCGGCAGCGACAGTAGCACCATCGTGGGGCTGAATCCCTACAATAGTCCGTATGCGCTGTACCTTGACAAGATCGGAGATTGCCCTGAAAAGCCGGACAGCGAAGCCATGCGGCAGGGGCGTGATTTCGAGCAGTATGTAGCCGACCGATGGATGGAAGCGACAGGCAAGAAATGCCGCAGAAATAACTTTATGTGGCGCAGCACCAGATGGCCGTACATGCTGGCAGACATTGACCGCGAGATCGTGGGCGAAAACGCTGGCCTTGAATGTAAGACCACCAGCGTTTTCAATAAATCCGACCTTGCTAGTGGAGAAATCCCGCAGACTTACTATGTGCAGTGTCAACATTACATGGCCGTGCTGGGATTTGACCGGATGTATCTTGCCGTTTTGGTGCTGAATCGTGGCTTTTATCACTTTGTGATTGAGCGTGACGAAGCTGAAATTGAAGCGCTGGCAGCGGCAGAGGGCGAATTCTGGCAGTGCATTACCAACCAGCAGCCGCCCGAGGTTGACGGCAGTGAAGCGACCGTCAACGCTATCAAAAAACAGTACCCGGAAGCAGCGGCAGATTTGCCGATGATGGAACTGGGAAAAAGCGCTGCGGATGATCTTGCCGCGCTGACAGAAATCAATGCGGATATTAAGAGCCTTAAAGTTTCAGGCGAAGCGATCAAGGCCAGAATCATGGCCGAAATGGGCGAATGCCCGGTGGCGGCAGCGCCCGGATGGAACATTTGCTGGAAGAACCAGAGCAGAAAAAGCATCGACAGCAAGAAGCTGAAAGCCGAATACCCGGAAGCCTATGATTCATGCCTCTCTGAATCGAGCAGCCGCGTTTTCCGCTTTACCAAAGCCAAAAATTAAGATTATAAGGAGAAAATATTATGAACGCACCCACCAATACGAATAGCATCATCCAGCAGGCCCAGCAGGCAAAGGCTGTGGCAAAGAAGAAGCAGGGCAGCACGCTGAAAGCGTACATCGCGAAAATGCAGCCTGAAATCGCAAAGGCTCTGCCCAGCGTGATGACCCCCGAGCGGTTCAGCCGCATCGTTTTCAGCGCAATTTCTAATAACCCGCAGCTGGCAGAATGTACCCCGGAGAGCTTTCTTGGGGCCATGATGAATGCCGCCCAGCTGGGCGTGGAAGTCAATACACCGCTGGAGCAGGCTTTCCTTGTCCCCTTCAAAAACAACAAGAAGGGCGTAATTGAATGCCAGTTTCAGCTGGGCTACAAGGGCCTGATCGACCTTGCCTATCGCAGCGGTGAGGTAAGCGTTGTGCAGGCACACGAAGTCTATGAAAAGGACAATTTCCGCTATTCTTTCGGACTTGAGCCTACCTTGTACCATGTCCCTGCGCTGCATGATTGTGGTGATGTGATTGCTTACTATGCGATGTTCAAAACCAAGGCTGGAGGTTTTGGCTTTGAGGTTATGAGCAAAGAACGTGTACAACTTCACGCGCAGAAATTCAGTCAGGCTTACGGAAACGGCCCTTGGCAGACCAGCTTTGACGATATGGCCAAGAAAACCGTGCTTAAAAAGTGCCTGAAATATGCGCCGCTCAAGAGCGATTTTGCCCGCGGCTTAGAGAGTGACGGCAGCGTTAAAAACAGCATTGCCGAAGATATGAGCGAGGTGCAGGACGAAAGCATTGTTTATGAGGTGAACGGCGAAACCGGCGAGATCGTGGGCGAAAAGGAGGCCGGTTCCGATGCTGATTAACTCAAAGGCCGGCTGTATTTGCGGCGGACATGTGGCGAGAGAACCAGAGGCGAAGCAAGTAGGTAACACCACCGTTACCAAGTTTTCTGTGGCATACGGGAAAAGCGAAACGGAACTTGCCGAAAATGGCAAGCCAAAAAGCCTTTACATGAATGTTGACTGCTGGGGGGCGCTGGGCGAAACCGCCCAGCTGCTCAGCAAAGCGGACAACTGCCTGATCTGGGGGGAAATCCAGAGCCGCGAGTACAACGGCAAAACCTATTACACCCTGCGGGCCGATGGCATTACCTTTGGTGCTGATGTGCTTTTAAAATGCGCAGCTGCTGTAAGTGGTGTAAGTTCCTTATCGAGTAGCGAAGCGATGGCACAGGGCGAATTTGTGGCCAATCCGGCCATTTCGGATGCTCCACAGAGCTTTACGCCGATTTCCGAAGATGAAGATCTCCCATTCTAAACATTTGGAGGAAAACGCATGGCTAAAAATGGATTTGGTCGGGCTGGCAGGCATGAGCTGGCCACCGCGCTGAAATGGCAGAAACGGCAGAGAAAGGAGGTGAAGCAGCCGAATGGCAGAAAGAAGAATGTTCACAAAAAAGATAACGGACGATGACCATTTCCAGAATCTTAGTTCAAGCGCACAGGCGTTATATTTCCACTTAAGCATGGCCGCCGACGATGACGGATTCTGCAATCAGGTCAATTCCTCAATGTTTAAGGCTCATGCCAGTGTGCAGGATTTAGAAGCGCTTTTGACTGCAAGGTACTTATATCAATTTGACAGTGGGGTGATCGTTATCAAACATTGGCGAATGGCAAACGCGCTGAGAAAAGACCGGTACACACCCACCGAATTTCAGCGGGAATTGTCACAGCTTCGCGTAAAACCTAATGGAGTATACACGGAGATTACAGAAGATGGTTGCCAGATGGTTGCCAACACGGCAACCAGTGGTTGCCAGATGGTTGCCTCAGTTAAGGATAGGTTAGGTAAGGATAGGTTAGGTAAAGATGCTCTATCTAAAGTATCGGCAAAATCTATAGAGAGTAGCTCTATCGTAGGCAACAAAGAAGATGCAGCGCTTTCGGAAATTTTTCAAGCGTTTGAGGCTAATATTGGCAGTGTTTCCCCGTCTGAATATGACCTAATAAAAGATTGGGCACGATTATATGACAAAGACCTTGTTATTGAGGCAATCAAAGAAGCGGCGATCAGGAAAAAGAAGAATGGCCGTTACATAGACACCACACTGCGCCGGTGCCCATCAGAGGGCGTATACACTGCCGCAGATTTTAGGGCGAGAATAGATGAACGCGCACAGCAAAACGCTGCCACAGGGCAAACCAGGCGCAATCCTGCGCAAGCTGAGCAGAGAACAAGCAAAACAGAATCATTTATGGCTGATATGCAGGCTATTTATCAGGAATTTGAAGGGGGTGGAAGCAATGACGGGGCAGGACATGGTGCAAATCATGGCGATGTGGCACGCGAACTGGCCGAACGCAACCCTATTCCAGGGAACGGCTGATCAGCGCAGGGCGACCGTGACCGCCTGGCTGCGCTGCTGCGAAGACCTGGATTCCGGCGCAGCGGAAAAAGCAGCTGTGGAACTGTGCAAAGTAAACATTTACCCGCCGAACATCGCAGAGTTTCGGCGGGCGGCAGAGAAGATGGCAGATATTGAGAAAAGGGCGAAGAGCCGCGTAAAGCGGCTCAAGCTCAAACGGGATTATTGAGGGAGGATAAGCCATGAATTCGCCCTGCAAGAACTGCCCGGAGCGGCGCAAACTGTGCCACAGCGAGTGTGATAAATATGCTGTGTTCGCCGCAGAAAAGGAGCGGATACGGGCAAACCGGATGAAAGAAAACGCTGAGTTTGATTTCATCATGGAATCGAGGAGAAAGGTGACTTCCGTTTGGTATCACGTGAGAAAAACTAAAGATCGGAAAGGTGGATTTGGGGAATGAAGATGAAAAGTAAAATAATTGCTGTGGTGGCGGTAGCCATCATTCTGTGGCTGGTGCTGTCTGTAAGCATCAGCGTGGTGCTGGCGGCAACTGCATGGTGCGCTAAAATCATGGGCGCACCGGCAGCCATTGCCTGCTTTTTGGCAAGTTTTTTATTCGTGATTTTTTGCTGCCTTATGTGCAGCGAGGAGGAGGGCGAGGATGAGGAAAAATAAGTATCACGCCAAGAAAGTCACGGTGGACGGAATTGTTTTTGACAGCCGCAAAGAGGCTGACCGCTGGCGTGAACTGAAATTGCTTGAGCGTGCCGGGAAAATCACGGAGCTTAAGCGGCAGGTGAAATTCACGCTGATTCCCACGCAGCGGAAGTTTTGCGGTGAAATCGACAAAAACGGACGGTTTAAAAAGGGCGAAGTGTTGGAAAGACCTGTGGCCTACATTGCAGATTTTGCTTATATGCAGGACGGCAAGTATATTGTTGAGGATACCAAGGGGGTGAAAACCCCGGAGTATGCGATCAAGCGGAAGCTGATGCTGTTTTTGCAGGGCATCAGAATTCGGGAGGTGTGAACATGAAAACCTTGAGCGATGCGACTTTGAAAAGCATGACGAAGGCTGAGCTGATCGAACAGCTCAGATGCGCAGAGCATAATTACGCTGTTGCGCAAGAAACGATAGAGCAGATGTACCGTCTGTTAAGGGGGTGTTCCGCATGCGGAGAGTTTATTTTGCTGGAAGATTTGCCCGAACTGCGGGGAGAAGATGGACGATCAAAATGAAAACGATTGTGCTGAATGTTTTTCCTATCGAGGTGATGAACATAGCTCGCGGATGGCAAGATTATTTGCATCGCGCCTATTTTCCAAAGCTAACCCCACCGTTTAAATGCGTAATATACTGCCGAAACAAACGGCCACTGATCGCGTTTGCGGATTATCTGTACTGCGGCTACTGGCAAACCGAAGTGTGCGAGATTTCCGGTTACAGCCGGGAAGCTGCTGAGAATACATTTGATGTTATGAACGGCAGAATCTGCGGCGAATTTATCTGTGATGGATGTAAAAAAATCACAGATTTCAGCTGGGACACTTTTGAATGGTCAATTTCCAATGTAGAAATGTACGACACTCCGCGTGAAATTGGAGATTTTTGCATCAAGAAAGCACCGGCAAGATATCTGATTTTGAAAGAACAAACTGAACATGTAAAAAAAACTGAACAGTTCGGAAAAACTGAACAGTTGCAAAAATCGAAAGGAGAAAATGAAAATGAGTGATTTTAAGAGCGATTTTGAGGTTATCCGTTCGCTGGGAGAACCCGCGCTGCTTGAACAGCTGGCGGAAGAATGCAGCGAGCTGGCGCAGGCGGCGCTGAAGATGGCACGGTTGGAGCGTGGGGAGAACCCCACGCCGAAAACCGAGGAAGAATGCGTGGAAAATTTGCTTGAAGAATTGGGCGATGTGAACCTGTGTATGTCCGTGGTAGAAGCAAACCGGGGCATTCACATTCGCTGCTTATCCGTGGATAAAAAAGCGCGCTGGGCGCAGCGTATCCGGGAAGCGCGTGGAGAAACGCCGAAAAAAAAGAAAACCCGCCAGAGCGAGTTTTTGAAGATTTTTCCGAAGGTAGGGTTGAAAGAAGGCGTGATAGACATTTGCCCATTATTCTTGGATAAAACCGCCAACTGTATCAAGGTGAATTGTAGGGTATGTCAAAAAGATTTCTGGCTGGCCGAGGTGAAGTGAGATGAACAGCAGCATAAACCGGCAGCTGTAACTACAAGGACTTGAAATTGAAAGGAGCGTCTTGATGGATTTAAAAAAAATCTCAACTGAGCAGTTAGAAGTTGGCATGAAAATCGCCGTACAACATCCTTTTCGCTACGGGTGGAATTTATATACTGGCCTAACTCAATATGATATGTATATCATTTCCAGAATTACCCCGAAAAGAACCAAGGTGGTTTGCGGTGATGCTGAATTTATTACTAAAAACACAATTTTTTACGAGCCATGTGAACAGATGTACCTGGAAAACAGGAGAGTTAAAGCTTTTGTAAGTATCATGGACGGCATGTGGGAATTGGAGACAATATCCCCCACTAAATTCATATGTGCATTGGAAGAAATGGAAGAAACTGAGAGACTGGTAAAAACACTTCTCTCACGTTACAAGTAAGGAGCGTTCCGATATGACAGAATTGAAACCTTGCCCATTTTGCGGCGGTAAAGCTCGTCTGTTCGTGAATGGCGGCGTAAGAGTGATTTGCTCTAAATGCGGTGTAAGCACAAAGATTCTAACAGACGAATTAGAATACAGCAGTAACGCTGTAGAAACGGTAATTGTGGATTGGAACAGGAGGGCTGACAATGGGTGAATATCTTGAGCGAGAAACTGCGGTAAAAGCGTTCAATAATTTAGATGCTGTGGTCGTGACACGGTGCAAGGACTGCAAGCACAGCACATTGCCGTCAGAGCTCACCCAGCGGTATGGGAAGCCGGGGACGCTTACCTGCCACAATATGCACGCACCGAGCAATAGACGCAATGTGGGCAGCAACGATTTTTGCAGCTACGGCGAACCGAAAGAGGCGTTTTATGGGAGGGCTAACAATGACAGCAACCAATGAAGAAATCGCCCTGCTGGAAAAGTGGAAGCGAAAACTCTGCTTGCAGGAGTGGAGGATTCGTTTAAAAACTCACCTTCGACCCGAAGAAATGACGATGAATGACGCCGCAGGCTGTTCCGAGTGGTCGGAATCAATCAAAACTGCTCGTATCGAGATCATTGACCCCGCCTACTACGGAGACCGCATTCTGCCATTCAATTTTGAAAAGACGCTGGTACATGAGCTTCTACACCTGAAATTCTCTTTCTGGTGTAAGAACGAAGACGATATTGGAGATAGAGTAATGCATCAAATGATTGACGATCTCGCAAGAGCTTTGACGGAATGTGAGGAAAAGGGCGATGGATAAGATCGTGATATACAACCGTGCCTCCGGTGCGCTGCAACGAAAGACGGTCGATGACTGGCGCGAATATAAAAAGCTGCTGCTGGCTGCCGGTATGCACCGGGACGATTCAGCATTTGAACCGGAAATCTGGGTGAATCAAGATTATATCTTGCGGAGGTACAGGAATGCGACAGAGTAATATTAAAAAAATCGTGGCCATGGCGCAGCGGCAGGCTATGGCCGCAGCCGACAGGGAGCGCATTGCCATTGCCGTGCGGACAATCATGATCTATTGCTACGCCATGATTCAGGCGGGGCTGTCACCTAAAACCGTGAACAAGGTGAGGAAAATCGCGGATGATCTCATTGCAGACAAGTTTGATGAGTTGAAAACCGATGGTGTGGCAGAAGCATGGCTGCGCCAGCAGCTTGAAGCCGATGGGCTGAAGTTTCAGGAGATTCCGCCAGAAGTAAGTTTCGATTTTTAAGGAGATGATAAAATGCGAAGATATGATTTATCCTTAGACAAGTATGGTATAAGCCATCACAGATACAGAGAGCTGCTGGCAGCGTGCAGGCAATACGAAGAAAGGCGGCAGAAAATAATCGGGTTGTATCAGCCGAAAGCCATTGTGTTTGATGGCATGCCGCATAGCTCAAACCCAGGCAGCCCGACAGAACAGGCGGTTTTACAGCTGGAAAAGCTGAAAGAAAAACAACGCATTATTGAACAGACGGCACAAGAGGCAGACCCTGGGCAATGGAAAGAAATCCTGAAAAATGTATCCGCTGGGATTAAATATGAAAATCTTGATTATTACGGAGGAAAAAGCCAATTCTATACTGTTCGTAGAAAGTTTTTTTATCTTTTGGATAAGAAATACTAAAAGTTGTGGACTACGGGGCAATAGTCAAGTGGTATAATACATACAGTGGAATCGCAAGGGAAACCACTACTCAGAGTCCTTTCAAGTTCCTTCATCTCTTTCATGGCTACCCGGCAGGTTTTTCATCGTTTCCTGCCGGGTATTGCTGTGCGACAATAGTTTAATTTGGCAAAATGCCGCTTGCATAGAGTGGAAGTTGTAAGTTCGAGGCTTACTTGTCGCACCCAATGGCTAATTCCAAGCTGTCTGCTTGCAGGGAGTGCCGGATAGGTCGTTCTAATGCTGGGCCGCACCCACCCGTGGAAGCCGGGCGCAGGCAAAACGCGATAGATAACCTAAACGCTGTAAGCAAAGCGGCAAGCCGCTCAGGAGCGCGGCGCGATGGCAGACCGCAACGGGACTTTGAGAGCCTGAAAATACATGCCCGCACAGTGAAGTGCGAAAACAAACTTCAACCGCGGATAAGGGCGCGGGTATAAATACCGCTGAAAACCGCGGGACTGCGCGGTATACGAAAAGACAGCCCGCCAGCCCTGTGCGGACAATACAGGGAATCAAAAAAGCGTTGCGGATTTGCTCCACGCAACGGGTGAGATCGGCATAGGAAAAACCGATAGGGCGGGAAGCGCAGCCTCCGGCGCAAGGGGTTATATTGGAGGAAGAAATAAAAAGCCTACACAAAAGTGCGGGCTTTTTCTTTTGCATAAAAAGGAGGATATTATGCAGACAATCATGAAAAAGCTGGGAGATATTCAGCCTTATCAAAAAAATGCAAAAAAGCATGATGCAAGGCAAATCAAAAATGTGGCCGAGAGCATCAAACAATATGGCTTTGTTCAGCCCATTGTGATCGACAAAGACGGCATTATTGTCATCGGGCATTGTCGTGCATTGGCAGCAAAAAAGCTTGGAATCAAAGAAGTCCCGTGTGTATGCGTGGATGATTTGACACCTAAACAGGTGGATGCGCTGCGGCTTGTGGATAACAAAAGCAACGAGAGCGAATGGGACTTTGATTTGCTCAAAGAAGAGCTGCCGGAGCTTGATTTGTCTGCCTTTGATTTTGATTGGTGTCTCCCGGAAGAAGCGACAGAAGAAGTCGTAGAAGACGATGCGCCGGAGGTGGATGAGGAATCCGAGCCAATAACAAAAAAAGGTGATATTTGGCAGCTTGGTCGGCACAGACTTATGTGTGGCGATAGCACAAAAAGTGACGATGTAAGCGCTCTTATGGGGGGGCGTCTTGCGGATATGCTGCTAACTGATCCACCTTATGGTGTCGATTACACGGGAAAAACGAAAGATGCGCTTAAAATCGAAAACGATGCAAAAAGTGACGATGAGTTTATTGCGTTTTTGCAATCTGCGTTTTCGTCTGCTGATTCTGTGATGAAGCCGGGGGCTGTATTCTACATCTGGCACGCCGATTCAAAAGCGTATGTTTTCAGAATGGCTTGTCAAATGACCGGATGGGAAGTCAGGCAGGTTCTCATTTGGGTAAAGAATGCAATGGTTATGGGTAGGCAGGACTACCAGTGGAAACACGAACCGTGCCTTTACGGTTGGAAGGCTGGTGCCGGGCATTTGTGGGCATCAGACAGAAGGCAGACCACTGTTTTGGAGTTTGATCGCCCAACAAAAAACAAAGAGCACCCGACAATGAAACCGGTTGCGCTTTTTGATTACCAAATCAAGAACAACACAAAAGGCGGCGATGCGGTTCTTGATCTGTTTTCTGGCAGCGGAACAACTGTTGTTGCGTGTGAGCAGAACGGAAGAGATGCTTATGCGATGGAATATGATCCGAGATACTGCGATGTTATTGTTAAGAGATGGGAAAATCTCACCGGTGAAAAGGCGGTGCTGGTGAATGACAATTGAAGAAGCGCGAAAAATCATCAAAAAAACGGACAGCCCGTATCTAAAAAGAGATATGCGAAAGTTTATTCAGCGTCAGAAGAAAAAGAATATGATTAAGCAGAAAAAAGGCTGCACAGCAGAAAAAGGCAATGAATAACCCAATTTTAAAGTCATTCTCTGAACAGACTTCTTAAAAGCTCTAAACAATTTTTCATAAAGTGAGGTGTGCTATAGTGGCCCGGACAGGAAGACCGGCAAAAGAAATAGATCAAAAACAGTTCGAGAACCTTTGCGGGCTGCAATGCACAAGGGATGAGATTTGTGGATGGTTTGGCGTAACACCCAAGACATTAGACGGATGGTGCAAGAGAACATACCGCGCGAATTTCTCCACAGTTTTCCAGCAAAAACGCGGTGTTGGCAAAATCTCATTGCGCCGACATCAATGGAAGCTTGCAGAAAAGAATGCAAATATGGCTATTTGGCTTGGCAAACAATATCTCGATCAGAGGGACGAGCCGGAGCGGCAGACAGATGGTGGGGTGCAGATAATCGATGACCTGTAAAAAATTATCAGAACTTGTATCGCCGTGTTTTGCTGATGTTCATAAGGCCATTAAAGAGGGAAAGGTGCAAGAGCTGCTCGCAAAAGGCGGGCGCGGTAGCACGAAATCCAGCTACATCAGTATAGAGTTGATTTTCCAACTTATCGGCCACCCTAATTGCCATGCTGCCGTTTTTCGCAAAGTCGGCAACACACTGCGGACAAGCGTTTATGCGCAAATCGTGTGGGCTATCAACGAGCTTGGCTTGCATGATTATTTCCGCTTTACAGTATCACCAATGGAATGCACCTATTTGCCTACCGGGCAAAAGGTGCTTTTTTTTGGCATGGACGACCCCGGAAAGGTCAAATCTATCAAGATGCCATTTGGGTATATCGGGATAGCCTGGTTTGAAGAGCTTGACCAATTCGATGGTGAGGAACAAATCCGTAATGTGGAGCAATCGTGCTTGCGTGGTGGTGATTGGTTTATCACATTCAAGAGCTTTAATCCGCCAGCAATGGCGCGAAACTGGGCCAACGGATACGCACTAAAAATTCGAGAGGGAAAGCTTGTACATCATTCAACATTCCGCACAACGCCTGTTGAATGGCTTGGCGATAGATTTTTAGCCGATGCAGAATATCTCGAAAAAACAAACGAAACTGCATTCCGGCATGAGTATCTCGGTGAAGTGGTCGGAAGCGGAACGGCGGTATTTGAGAATCTCAAGATTGAGAAAATCACAGATGAACAGATTGTCAGTTTTGACCGCATCAAGCGCGGCGTAGACTGGGGCTGGTATCCTGACCCATGGGCATACAATGCAATGCACTATGACGCAGCGCGGCGCACGCTGTACATCTTTGACGAGCTAACGCGGCGCAGAACCAGCAACAGAGACACGGCGCAGCTGCTTTTGGATAGAGGGCTGACGCGCGATGACAAAGTATGCGCGGATAGCGCCGAACCGAAATCCATTGCGGACTATAACAAGTACGGCGTGAAAACATTCCCTGCCAGAAAAGGGCCGAAATCGGTTCGATACGGCACAAAGTGGCTGCAAATGCTGGAAGCCATTGTCATTGACCCAGAACGTTGCCCGGACACGGCGAAGGAGTTTAGTGAGTACGAGTATGAGCGGGACGGCAAGACAGGTGAAGTACTGGAAGGCTACCCCGATTTGAACAACCATCACATTGACGCGGTGCGTTATGCGATGGAAACCACAGCAAATAAAGCCGGAGACAATACGGTAATGAAGTATCAAAGCATTTACAGATAGGCGGTGAGGGAAAATCAGAACATATCAAGACTTTGTGGCGGTCGGTGAAGATGAACGTTCCCGCATGGGGTTTGTGTTTGACACCATAAACGATTTTAAAGGCCAGAAAAAGACGCGGGACATGCTGGACGCAAAGCTTTACTATTGGGGCGAAAATCCCACAATCAACCGCTATGAAAAAATGGTGTACGACCTTGAGGGAAAAGCGCATCCCGATATGTACACAGCAAACCACAAGATTGCCAGCAAGTTTTTTGGATTTGTTGTAGATCAGGAAGTTTCCTACCTGCTGGGCAACGGCATTGCGTTTAACAATGACGCCACAAAAAAGGCGCTTGGCGCCACGTTTGATGAAGATATTATGGATGCTGCCCGCCATGCGTTGATTGGTGGGCAGTCTTTCGTATTCTGGAATCTTGACCATATTCAGGTGTTTGCGCCAGAACAGTTTGTGCCGCTATACGATGAAGAGGACGGCGCACTGAAAGCCGGAATCCGGTTCTGGCAGATTGACCCGGACAAACCGCTGCGGGCAACTCTGTACGAGATGGACGGTTACACCGACTACATCAAGCCGCGCAACGGTGAAGTGCGCAGTTTAAACGGGAAAATGCCGTACAAGTTGAAAGTGCGGTACTCGGAGATTGACGGCACAGAAATCTATGACGGCGAGAATTATCCCGGATTTCCCATTATCCCGCTGAAAAACGGTGAACAGGCACGCAGCGAACTGCGCGGCAGAAAAAACACCGTTGACGCGCTCGACCTTGCCAGCAGCAATATGGTCAACAACGTGGATGAGGGAAACCTCATCTATTGGGTGCTGACGAATTGCGGCGGCATGGATGAAATTGACGATGCAAAGTTTGTGGAGCGACTTAAAACTACCCACGTTGCCCATGCAGATGGTGACGAGGGCGCGAAAGCTACACCGCAAAGCATTGAAGCACCGTTTCAGGGCACGCAAGCGACCATTGATATGCTGACCAAAAAACTGTACACGGATTTTCAGGCGTTTGACGCATCTGCCGTGAGCGCGGGTAACCAGACGGCAACGGCAATAAAGGCAAGCTATGTTCCGCTGGATTTGAAAACGGACAAGTTTGAAAGCTGCGTGACGCGCTGCATCAAGGGCATTTTGGCGGTTGCCGGGCTTGATGACGAGCCGACATATACGCGCAACCAGATTATCAACAAGCAGGAAGAAGCGCAGACCGTGATGCTGGGTGCAGAATACTACGACGATGAGTACATCACCAAAAAGCTGCTGACCATTCTTGGCGATACCGACCAGTACGAGGAATTGATGAAGCGAAAGGCGGCAGAGGAGATAGACCGCACGATTAACAATCCGCCACCTAACGAGCCACAGAACCAGCCGGGAGAAGGAATGAACGGCAATGGCGAAACCTGATTATGCACACAAAATGACAGATGCCGAGCTTTCCAAGCTGGAACAGCGAATCGCAAAGCTGTACAAAGAAGCTGCTGACGAATTGACCTACACTGTGAAAGCCTATTTTGAGCAGTTCGAGAAGCGTGATGCAGCCATGAAAGAAAAGCTCGATGCAGGCAAAATCACCGAGCAGCAATACAAGCAGTGGCGGCTTGCGCAGATGGGCCGAGGCAAGCGTTTTACGGCGCTTCGGGACAAGGTGGCAGAAAGATACACCGGCGCAAACGAAACGGCTGTGGCATACGTCAATGACGCCACGCCTGGCATTTACAGTCTAAACCGCAATTATTCCGCATACAAAATCGAGCAGGTTTCCGACAAAGTAGATTTTACACTGTGGGATGAGCAGACCGTTAAACGTCTTATTGTGGAACAGCCTGACTTGATGCCGTACTACCCGCCAAAGCGGGCATTGCAGCGCGGCATTGATTTGAAGTACGGCAAGCAACAGATTACAGCCAGCGTGACAAGCTCCATTCTGCAAGGGAAAAGCATTGGTAAAATCGCTGACGATTTGCAATCGCGGATACAGGATATGAACCGAGTAAGCGCAATCCGCGCGGCCAGAACGGCCACAACGGCAGCGGAATGCGCCGGACGGCTGGATAGCTACCTTGCCGCAAAAGATATGGGCATTACCATTCGGCAGGAATGGGTTGCCACGCTGGACGGTAGGACACGCCATGCTCACGCTGCGGCAGATGGGCAAGTGGTTGATGTTGACAAGCCTTTTGTGTTGGACGGCTATCATCTCATGTATCCGGGCGACAGCAGCGCACCGGGCTATTTGGTGTATAACTGCCGCTGCACTACTGTTGCGGTGGTGGACAGCGTGGACACCGGTGATACAATGCGCAGGGCGAGAGACCCGGAAACAGGCCAGAATGCGCTTGTCGAGGATATGACCTATGGGGAGTGGATCCGATGGAAAAAGGAAACAGGGAAAACATACCGCTCGAGTGGAAAAGCCGGAGACACGGACGGATATTCAAAAATAGATGAAGTATTGGCATTCGACTTTTCAGACAAAGCAGCGGTTCGGAAAGTTGTCGAATCGTTTTCTAAAGATTATGCAAATGCTAAGGAAGAACACGCAGTCGTTATTTCTCCTGCCGGGCAACTGTTTAAACTGACCGGCTCAAAAGGAAGTGTAAACACTGCACTTGTTGGAACGGATGCATTAGTTGGTAGTATCGGGATGCATAACCATCCCGTTTGGGAAGGATTTGACAGTGGGGATTCATTCAGTAAAGAGGATGTTATGTTTTCCGCAGAATATAAGACGGGAACGGAATATTTAACGACCGGAAACAAACGATACTCTTTTGAATATACAGGAACGCTAACGGCCGACCAGCTAAAGGAAAAATATATAGAAGCAAGAAATTTTGTTAGAAGTGTTGCATTTGAAACAGGGTCTGTATTAGAATTTGAGCAAGAGGAAATCATGCGAGTTTTGGCTAAAGAGCTGGAAGGATTTGTGTTCAATGAAAACTTATGATACAGAAAGAAAAGAACTGTTTGACTGGCTTTTAGTAAAAACTGCTGAGTATGAAACTCGGCAAGATAAAGAAATTAAAGATAGGGGCTTACAACGCGATAGCGATTCAACATGGCAATACCACTACACCGTAATGGAATACAACCGTAAATTGATAGAATTAAAGAAGAAATACGGTATAAAGTAAAATGAAAATCACGTTTGAAGATCACAGCGATGAAGTTCTTGCTGCGCTGGAAAGTGCCTGCGCTATAGCGCTGGAAACCTGCGGGCTTGTGGCCGAAGGTTATGCTAAAAAGCAATGCCCTGTGGATACAGGAAACCTGCGCAATAGCATCACGCACACAGTAGACACAAACGAGAAAACCGCATACATCGGGACTAACAGCGAATATGCCACCTATGTGGAAATGGGAACTGGTAAATATTACCCCGGTGGCAGACCAAAGCCCTGGTCATACCAAGACGAAAACGGCAATTGGCACACAACAAGCGGACAGCGAGCGCAGCCATATTTAAAACCTGCTGTTGCAGACCATGCCGAACAATACAGAAATATCATACAAGCAGCGCTGAAAGGCAAGTAAAGCCTTCCGGCGCTTTTTTATAGCACACTCCAATCTGGTGTGTGCTATTTTTATACGCAAAAACAGCGAAGAACTGCTGTTTTTATATAAACTCAAATGGCGAAGAACTGCCACCGAAGAAAAGGAGAGTATATAATGGCAAAATTTACCCGCGCAGAAATCCGCAAAATTATTGGTGAATCCTGTACTGAGGAAATGGAAAATCAGCTGGTCGCGCTCCATATTGGTATTGTCGACCCGCTGAAAGACGATTTGACGAAGTATAAGGCTGATGCTGATAAACTGCAGGATATCCAGAAGGAGTTGGATACCCTTAAGAGTAAGGGCGATGACGGTTACAAGGCTAAGTATGAATCCGAGCACAAGGCTTTTGAGGATTACAAAACCAGCGTGGCCGCTGAAAAGACTACCGCTGCCAAAGAAAAGGCGCTGGAGACCGCCCTGAAAAAAGTCGGCATTGCTGACAAACGCTTGCAGTCTGTTGCCCGGCTTTGCAAAGGCGATGGTCTGCTTGACAAGCTGGAACTGGACGAAAAAGGCGCTATCAAGGATTCTGACAAGCTGGAAACCAGCCTGAAAGAATCTTACAGCGACTACATCGTTACTACCAGCACGCAGGGCGCAAACACGGCGAACCCGCCTGCCGGAAACGGCGGCAGTGGTTCCATCACGGCAGAAGCCTTTAAAAAGATGGGCTATGCAGACCGACTGAAACTCAAGAAAGAAAGCCCGGAACAGTATGCCGAGCTTGCAAACAACAAAGGAGACTAACACATGGCAGATACTATTTTGACCAAACTCGCAGACCTGATCGACCCGGAAGTCATGGCTGATATGATTTCCGTCAAAATCCCTGACAAAATTCGCGTGGCGCCTTTTGCAAAGGTGGATGACACCCTTGCTGGCGTGCCCGGCGATACCATCACTGTGCCGTCTTACGGCTACATCGGCGATGCTGAGGACGTTGCAGAGGGCGTTGACGTTGACATCGACAAGATGAGCACCAAGGACAAGAAGTACAAAATCAAGAAGGCCATGAAGGGCGTTGGCCTGACCGATGAAGCTGTGCTGTCCGGCTATGGCAACCCCGTTGGTGAAGCTAATGCGCAGCTGGCGCTGGCTATTGCTGCCAAAATCGACAACGACTGCATGGAAGCCCTGCAGGGTGCTACGCTGGTGTATGACGGCACGGCTGCCGCTATCAAGTACAGCGGCGTGGTGGATGCCATTGACGTGTTCAACGAGGAAATCAACAGCGACAAGGTGATGTTCATCAACCCCAAGCAGATGGCAACTCTGCGAAAGGATGCTGATTTTATCAGCGCTGACAAGTATCAGGCTGGCGTTGCTGTCACCGGCGAAATCGGCAAGATCGCCAATACCCGCGTTGTGGCATCCCGCAAGGTTCCTTCCATCGAGTACGAGAAGGACAACAGCACCGGCACCATTGAGATTGTCGCTGATACTACCACCGAAACCGCCACCAAAAAGCATCTGGCGACCATCCAGCCCCATTGTGCTGTTGCCCTGGTTGTCGGTGATAAGGTCAAGGCTGCTGCTACCGCCTACTACGCTTGCCCCATCGTCAAGCTGAACGAGGACAGCGAGACTGAGGACGATGTGCCCGCCCTGACCATCTACCGCAAGCGCAATATCAACGTGGAGACCGAGCGCAAGCCGCGTAACCGTTCCACCGAGATCACCGCTGACGAATTCTACGTTGCGGCTCTGACCAACGAAGCCAAAGTTGTGCTGGCAAAGTTCAAAAAGTAATAAGGGGGCAGCGTAATGCTTGAAGAATTGATGAGAGAATGCCGGAATTGGTTTGTAGCGCCAAACGGCGTTCACCATGGCGTTTATACCATCAAGAATGGCAGCATTTCGCTGCCTTTTTTAGTTGAAGGGCAATATTTCCGCATTATCGGGAGCGTGTTCAATGATGGCGTGTACAAGTACGGTGCTGGCAGCTTGACCGATGAAACATTTGACGGAACTGTGTGGGCGCTGGCTGTGCCCGCTGCCTTTATTTCTCTGGTTGAGGATGTGGAAGAATGGCGCAATCAGTATGAGAGCGCTGCAAACAGCCCGTTTCAAAGCGAGAGTTTCGCAGGGTATAGTTATACCATGAAAAGCGAAATCGCTGCACAGGGCGGCTCTGCCAATGGATGGCACGGCGCATTTTCTGCCAGGCTGAATAAGTGGAGGAAACTGTAATGGTAGCAAAAAGTCTCAGCGTTGATGTTGCGGTAAATCTTAACATGAACATTGACAAATCTACAGCTGAGGGATGCTTGAAAATCGTTGAAATGTACGTAAACACAAACAAAGCCCGTGTTATTGCTGATAGAGAACCAAACGGTGAAGTGAGGTTTCATTATGAGCTTATTTGATGATTTCGGCGCAGAATGCGTACTGTTAGAGAAAAAAAGAACCCCGGACGGCGAGGGCGGCTTTATCGTTACTTGGTCTGATGGGATTACATTTGTGAATCATTCCGCATTAGACAGCACGATGCAGGCAAGAATCGCAGAAGCCCAAGGCGTAAGCAGTGTGTATACGGTGCTGGTTGACAAGAATGTTCCCATCGAATACGGCGATTATTACCGGGATAAAAATACCGGGGAAACATACCGGGTAACAAGCCGACCACAAGAAAAAGAAGCGCCCAAAAGTGCATCGGCATTGCTGCGGAACATGAAATCCTTTACAGCCGAAAGAAAGGAGCTGCAGGGATGACAAAAGGTGCTGCACTACAGCAATTTTTTGAACAATTCATGTCGGCTTATGCGACTAATTCTGTTCCAGATGATGTGATATATCCATATCTTACTTATGATGCTGTATTTGATGCATGGGGTGGGATGCCCGTATCACTGACAGTAAAAATGTGGTTTCACACGGCGAGCGAATCGATCCCAAATGCAAAGGTTCATGAGCTTTCTGAAACATTAGGAACGGGTGGAGCTGTTCTGGAATGCGATGATGGGTTTATCTGGCTGACCAGAGGAACGCCTTTCTGCCAGGCGCTTGCCGATGAAAACGATAGGGATGTTAAACTGCGGAATTTCAATGTGTCCGCAGATTTTTTATGCAAAAATTGAGGTGATAGTATGAAATTTACCGTTATCCCGCAGGACACTTTTGAGGGGATGCAGCTTGATGCTGGCGTGTTGCTGAAAAAGTTTGACCCTGCGAAACCTGCAAAACCTGCTGATGAGGATATTATCTGTGCAACTACTGGCGGCATCAATGTAACCTGCGTGCCCACATTCAGCGATTTGGGCGAAGATGTGGACAACTGCCCGACGAATATGAAAGAGCTGAAGCATCTGGATGGCTGGGAATGTAAGATGAGCTTTACTTCTCTTGGTACTTCCGCTGAAAACATCCGACTGTCCCTCGGTTGCGCTGATGTGGCCACGACCAAGATTACGCCGCGCCGAGATTTGAAACAGGAAGATTTCAGCGATATTTGGTGGGTCGGTGATCGCGCCGACGGCGGCTGCATTGCGGTGCAGCTTAAAAACGCGCTGTCTACGGGTGGCTTTAGCCTGCAGAGCACAAAAAGTGGTAAAGGCCAGCTTTCCTGTGAGTTGACCGGCCATGTTTCCATCGCTGCGCAGGATGAAATGCCTATGGTATTTTACAGCATCGGCCCGGAGGTGATTGCCTAATGCGAGTATTCTCTCAATTGGACACAAACGAAGCTCTGGATGTGGCTATCGAGATTACACCGGCAATCTCGAATATCGTAGAGGATGAAAACCTTGTTGCGGAGCTGCGCAAAACTATGCCGGAAGGCGAAGCTACCAAGGCAGCGGTGATGCACTTTGGTATGACAAAAATTGTGCATCTCATGCCAATTTTGCTTAAAACGCACCGAGATGATGTTTATTCGATTTTGGCGCCTTTTAACGGCATGAGCGCGGATGAAATCGGAAAACAGAATTTTGTTAAAACCTGTATGCAGGTTCGTTCTCTGGTACAAGATAAGGGGTTCATGGATTTTTTCAAATCGTCTCTCGATGGCGAGCAGAATATGTAATGCCTGCGCTTATAACAATGCCGAAACTTGGTGCGAATGCCATTGTTTCGGCATTGCCTTTTGCCCTGAAAAAATCGTATGAGGATATGCAATATGAAGTGTATATCACTGATTGCGCATGGAGTGTTGTTATGGCGCTCACGCGGGCAAATGATAAGCCACCGAGATACATTGAGATTATTCGGCCAGAAAAAGAAGAAACCCGCACAGCAGAAGAAATTATTGAGCACATTGGGAATAAATTGCAGGAGGTAGGCGAAAAGTGAATGCATTTGATCTTTGCGCCACAATCAGCCTAAACACGGAAAAGTACGAAGCCGGGCTGAAAGATGCAAAAAAGAAAGCCCAAAATTTAGCTATAACTGATTTCGGTGAAAGCTATACAAATGGCTTTGAAAAGGTTGCTAAAACTGCAATAAAAGTCGGCACGGTTGTTGGCGGCGCATTAACCGCAATCGGCGGGTATGCTGTTAAGGTTGGCAGTGATTTTGAAGCTGGAATGTCAGAAGTCAAGGCCATCTCTGGCGCAACAGAAACGCAAATGGAAATGCTGGAAAAGCAAGCTGCAGAACTCGGCAAAACGACTAAATTCAGCGCTTCTGAAGCAGCCGAGGGCTATAAATACATGGCGATGGCCGGTTGGGATGCAAAAGATATGCTTGACGGCTTGCCGGGCGTGTTAAACTTGGCGGCTGCATCCGGGGAAAACCTTGGAACTGTTTCTGATATTGTGACCGATGCCCTTACGGCCATGGGGCTTGAAGCAAAGGATTCCTCGCATTTTTCTGATGTTTTGGCCGCTGCGGCATCCAACAGCAACACCAATGTTTCCATGATGGGCCAGACATTTAAATATGCCGCTCCCTTGGCCGGTGCGCTCAAATTCAGCATTGAGGATTTGGCTATTGCTACCGGCCTTATGGCTAACGCAGGCATTAAAGAATCGCAGGCTGGCACGGCTTTGCGATCTACGCTTACACGCCTTGCTAAGCCGCCGAAAGAATGTGCCGAAGCAATGGATGCGTATAACATTTCGATGACTGACAGCGAAGGGAACATGAAATCTCTGTATGATGTCATGGGAAATTTACGCAAATCATTGGGTAAGTTGCCAGAACAAGAACAGGCAGCCGCAGCAGCTGCTATTGGTGGGCAGGAAGCAATGTCTGGCTTGCTTGCAATTATTAACGCATCCGATGAGGATTTTGCCAAATTGACAGAAGCGGTTTATGACAGCAACGGTGCGGCTGAAACGATGGCGAAAACTATGCAGGATAACCTGCAGGGCAAAATTGTGATTTTGAAATCCGCACTTGATGCTGTCGGCGTTGCTGCATACAAGAAGTTTGAAGAGCCGTTAAAAAATGCCGTTGATAAAGTGACCGAAGCAATCAATAATTTTGATTTGGATGCGTTTATTGAGAAAGGTAAAAATATTTTTTCAGTTATCGAAAAGTATGCTCCTGTTCTTACCGGTATTGGAACAGCACTCGGGGTGTTGTATGGATATTTCAAGGCAAAAAAGTTTATTGATCAAACAATTAAATCGGTTGAGCTGTTAAACGCTGCCATGAAAGCAAATCCAATATTGTTTATAGTTGCTTTAATTGCAGGCTTAATTGCGGCCTTGGTACATCTTTACAACACCAACGAAAATTTTAGAAATGCGGTAAATAACGCATGGGATGCCATAAAGACAACGGTTTCTGCTGCTGCAAACGCAATTGTAAAGTTTTTTACGGAAACAATACCAAGCGGCATACAGGCCACTATCGATTGGTTTTCAAATTTACCAACCAGGATTTCTGAATTCCTGCAGAACACCATTGAAAGTATCAATGAATGGGCAATCGAAACAGCAGAAAGCGCAAAAACAGGAGCTAAGGCATTCCTTGATAATGTCATTTTGTTTTTCTCTGACCTCCCATATAATGTCGGCTATTTTTTGGGCGCAACGGCAAGGCACATCATTGATTGGTCTGCACAGACAATCGAAAACGGAAAAAATGCGGCACTTGGGTTTTTAAATGCTGTGATTCAATTTTTGGTACAGTTGCCCGGGAATGTCCAAAATTTCCTTACGATGGTCATTACATCCGTCATTCTTTGGGCTATTCAGTTTGTCGAGAATGCAAGGCAGGCGGCATCGGATTTCTTCAATTCGGTTGTAGAATGGCTTGAACAGCTCCCAGATAAAGTTATGGAATGGCTTTCGAACGCCGCAAACAAGGTAATTGAGTGGGGCGCTACCTTGATAGAAAACGGAACGAAAGCAGCTGAAGACCTTGTAAATGCTGTGATGGACGGCTTGTCCGGGCTGCCGGGTAAAATCTTTGATCTTGGCAAGGAAGCAGCAAAAAGCCTTTTAGAGGGAATTAAAAGCATGGGTGGTTGGATTAAAGGCCAGTTAAGCAGCTTTGTCGATGGTCTTACTGCGGGATTTAGTCATTCCCATGCTGGTGGTTTGGATTATGTGCCGTACAACAACTATTCTGCGAATCTGCATCGTGGCGAAATGGTGCTGACGGCAGACGAAGCCGATAAATACCGGCGTGGTCAGCGGTCAAACAACGGTTTTACCGTAAATCAAACGATTTATGCAGCAAAACAAACGCCTGTTGAACTGGCGGCAAGCACTGCGGCATATTTCCAGCAAGCGAGGTGGGCATTGTGAGTTTTATGAGCAAAGCATTTAAATATGTAAACTCGCTTGGTAATATTATTGTCTTTGATTACGATCACGGCTATATCATCAGCAAACCGCAAGGGATTGACACTATCGCTGTTACGGCAAACACAGCGCAAGGAATTGGACAGGTTGGCGCCACGGTACAAAGCAAGGCTATCCAATCTCGTCCGATTACTATCACCGGCAAGGTTGTTGGGGATAACCAGCAGGCGCTAAAGGATGCGCTTGTTACGGCTGTTCGCCCGGATCTTACTGGCGTTTTGTATGCCGGAGAAAGCCATATTGATGTTATCGTGACGGCATCGCCCACAATCGGCGCTGCCGGGTTTGGCGCACCATTTCAGTTTAGCTTGCTTGCGCCTTATCCGTATTGGGTAAGCGGGAAAACGAAAAGTCACCAGCTGCGCGGCGTGCAGAAAGGTTTCAAATTCCCATGGAACATGACAAAGACATATTATTTTGGCAAAATTATTGTGCTGAAATACATTGTTTTGCAAAACCGAGGGCAATTCGATGTCCCGTTTACTCTTGAAATCAACTGCATCGGCGAAACGGCGAATAATGTCGGCATCGAAAATATGTTGACAGGTGAGATTTTGCGCCTTGAAAAAACGCTCGTTGAAAACGAGAGAGTAGTCATAAAAACATCGCATGGGAGAACTACTGTGACAAGTTCCAAGGATGGCGATTGCCGTGGCGCGTTAGCCTTGGAAAGCACATTGTACCGTATACATACGGGCGATAACGCGTGGAAGCCGACAGCAGATAGTGGCCTTACAAATGTGGAAATGTCGGTTTCGTTTGCAGAAGAAAGTGCGGGGGTAACAGTTATATGAGATTAGAATTGTTTTCTCCTAATCTTTCGCAACGGCATGAAATAACACACGCTATTAGCAGTTCGTTTTCGGAGTACTATAACGACATTGGCAAATTTACAGTTGTTCTTCCGATGGATGATTACAATGTCAGCATTGTGGAATTAAACGCAGTTCTTTATATTGTTGATCGAAAGTTAGCGTATGAAGTCGCGGAAATCCGCTATAATTGCGATTCCAACGAAATCACACTAAATGGGTTTAGTTTGAACAACAAATTAAATCGGCGCATTATTGCATCCTCTGGTAGTATTTCGAATGTCGAAAAAGATGTTTACTCCATTGTAAATGCCAATCTTCGCGGGCTTGATATTCTAATTGCGCCGGAAAAAGGTTTATCGGAAACAATTAACGCCACAAGCATAAGCGGCAAAGAACTTTTGCAAGGTGTGAAAAGCATTTTGACAAAAGCAAAGCTTGGAAATCGCGTTGTCTTGGATTACCGAAACAAAACAGAGACCTTTGAAATCTACCGCGGCGTTGACCGCACATCCGGGCTTGATGCAGTTATGTTTGTGCAAGAGCGCGGAACGGCTGCTGGCCTTGTTGTTGATAAAGATATATCCACTTATAAAAATGTGTGCTATTGCGTGGCAAAATATGCAGACGGAACAGAATTTACAGCTGTCGCCGGAAAAACGGATGGCGAAGATCGCCGGGAACTGATTTCTGAATTTTCCGGGGATAGTCAAAAAGATGGAGAAAGCAACGAGGATTTTTACAGGCGCGTACAAAATTATGCGGCTTTGCAACTCGGCAATTACCGCGATAGAAGCGGATTCGACATTGATGCAGATGGTGATGAAATAGGCATAGCGTACAATGTTGGCGATTTGGTGTGGTGCGTATCTTTGCGGCTTGGGATTAAGTACAAGGCAAGAATTACAGCGGCAAAATATACACAAGATATAAACGGCTCTACAATCAAGCTTGTGATTGGCGATCCTGTATTAACAGTATTGGGGTGATATAGTGGCAGAAATTAAAAATTTCCCGAATAATGCGGATGAGTACATCGGTGCTGAAAATGTTATGAAATGGCTGCACGGGCGAACCAGTGGCGTTTTTGCTGGCGGTGGAAATCTTGCTGTATCTGCAGCCAGTGGGATGAATGTGACCGTATCAGATGGCACAGGATGGATGGCGAACGACAAAAAAGATGGAACAGTATTTTGGAATGATACCAAAGAACAAACCGGAAGCGAGTTGCAGCTGACAATCCCGCTGTCAGATGCTATCCTGCCGCGTATTGACAGGATCGTTGTTAGCTGGGACACGGTGGATTATGCAGAAAAGCCGCGTATTGAAGTTCTGAAGGGAACGCCGAACACAAGCCCAGTTGCACCAGCTTTGACAAACAACACATTAAAACGGCAAATTTCTCTTGCACAAATTTCTGTTGCTGCAGCGGCAAGCAAAATTACAAGCGCCGATATTACCGATGAGCGACTTGACGATACAGTGTGCGGCCTTGTGACAAGTGGAATTGAACTGGATACAACGATGGCTCAAAATCAATTCGCTGCATATCTTGAGAGAGTAAAAAAGGAGCTGGCGGATTTAGAAACAGGTACTATCCCGGCTATCTCTGATTCCCACATTGACGATATTCTTACCATCTTAGGGGGTGGCTAATCACGGGATATTTAAGCGAAAGTGGATTTGACCGATTTGTGAACGGGTTAAAAATAATCCTTGATAAAAAAGCCAAATCCACGGATTTATCCGAAACAAACCATACACTTGCGAATGTGCAAACCAGCCTCAGCGGCCTGGCTGCGGATGTGGACAATCTCAAATATGTGCTTGTGTCGCTGCCCGCCTCCGGATGGAGTGGCAGCGCACCCTACACCCAGACGGTGAGCGTATCCGGCATGACGGAAAACTGGGTGCCGGGCGTGCCCACATATATGCCATTCTACAATTCGGATGGTTCTGTGAATGTTTACGAATCGGCGTTAACGCTGGAACAGGTGGCCTATATAAAATTTTTGGTAAGCGGCAACGGTACGCTGACGGCAATATGCCCAGAGGATAAGCCGACTCGGGGCATGTGGCTGCGCGTACCGGGGCAGATCGAGAGGTGATAACATGGCTGCAATAGCGTTTGATTTCGGCGGAGGTAAATTGCACACCACATTAAGTGAAACGACCATAAATGGCGGTTCTGCTGTTGTGGTATCGCTACCAAAATGCTCTGTGTGCGTAATCAGTTATAGTACGACATGGTCAGATAAGTGGAGCAGAGATGGACTTGGTGTAATATCCGGCTCTGCCACACGAAAAGACGATGTGATGTCTAATTATAGTGGAATGAACCACCATACTTATATTTATGCAGATGTGGCAGAATCGACAAAAATAGATTTTGGAGTCTGCCCGTCGCAAGTAAATATCCAGGTGGCTTGTATAAAATAAAGGAGCAATAATGATCTACTACAGCGAAACCGGCGAGCTTTTGCCCGCCGAAGAAATCGATTTGGAAAAGGGCTATCTGGTAGACCGGGAAACCGTACACCATGAAGCCGAAACCCACACGGCCAGCAAAACGCTGCCGGGCGGCGTGGTGTTGACCTGGCAGCAGTTG